>JAEEGH010001451.1_pt1 | contig 68626 bp, 70 predicted proteins | sample 9134181 | NCBI WGS metagenome assembly JAEEGH01 (sample SAMN16246544, study PRJNA631951) | gut metagenome | biome: gut microbiome; feature: rumen; material: DP-attached | host: Bos | place: Iran: Karaj | collected 2018-10
TTGCGTTGACCGCGTGGTTCGGGATCTTGTCGTTCAGCTCATAGAGCGCGTTCCGTAAAAGCTCGCCGTCAAAGGTCATCGGAAGCGTGACTTCGTCCGCTGTTCCGCGCGCCGCGTTTTTCAGCGCATCGTCAAGATCCGCTTCGCTGTAAGTGAGCCCGATCGTATCGGCGTTCAGCATCAGCGGGTCGTACGATTCGTAGGAGACTGTGATGTCAAAGGCATCGCGCTTTGCTTCGAGCGCGGATTTCACCTGCTCGCGCGCCTCGCGCACGGTCAGATTCCGCACCTGTACGCCGTCGATCACCGCGTCGTGCGAGATGACGGTCTCGTCGGTGATCGGCGCCGGCGTTTCGATCGGCTCCGCGGATGCGTTCGGATCGGGCGTCGGCGATGCGTCGGGCGCGCGCTTGCAGCCCTTGCAGTTTCCGGCAAGCAGGATCGACGTCACAAGAACGATCACGGCAAAGAGCAGGAAGCCCGCTGCGAAAAACAGCAGCCGGCGCGTCTTTTTCCGTTTGCGTCTGCGCTTCTTCGGCGGCTGTTTCGACCCGCCGGAGCCGCTGCGCGTCCCGGAGGACGCGGTCCTTGCAGACGTTGAACGGCTCTGCGTACTGCGCGAAGACGTGCCCGCCGTGCGGCTTTGTGAACCGGATGCGGCGCGGGTCTGCGCCGCCGATGCGCCCGTTCTCCGCTCGCTTGCAAAGCGCAGCGTACCGTTCGCCGCGGCGAAGGGTTCCTCCGCGCTGCGATTCGGCAGGGAAGACGCCGTACGGCGCGCGTTCCAGTCGCGCGCCGGGGTCGCTTTGGTATTCGGTTGCGGGCGGGCGGCGCCCATGGCCACAATTTCACTCATGATACCGTATTATAGCAAGGTCGATTCCGATTCTCAATAGATTTTCGGTTTGTTTTTGGAAATTTTGCATTTTTGACGCATCTGTGATACAATGTCGGAAACCGAACCGGAGGTCAAAATGCTGCATATCGTATTGGTAGAACCGGAGATCCCGAGCAACACGGGCAATATCTCGCGCACCTGCGCGGTGACGGGCGCGGCGCTGCACCTTGTCCGTCCCTTGGGCTTTTCGACTGACGACAAGAGCTTAAAGCGCGCCGGGCTCGATTACTGGCATTCGCTGACGCTCTTCTACCACGACAGCATCGAGGAGGTCTGGGCGCAGTATCCCGACGCGCGGTTCTTCTATTGCAGCACGCACGCCGTCCACCGCTACGACGAGGTGACCTTCCGGGACGGCGACTTTCTCGTGTTCGGCAAGGAGACGGCGGGACTCGGGGAGAAGATCCTCGTTCCGCATGCGGACGAGGCGATCCGCATCCCGATGGGCGTCGGACAGCGCTCCTTAAACCTTTCTAACGCCGTCGCGATCGTGGTCTATGAAGCGCTGCGGCAGAACGATTTTTTCGGCATGCACTGATTTCGTGTCCCGGAATTGCCGCAAAGCCCCGAAAAAGCAATATATTCTCTGAAAAAAGTAAGATTTCCAAAAATAATGCTTGCATTGTGCAAAACCTTGTGGTAGAATCGCAATGTTCGAGTTTTAGCAAGGAGGTGGACTGAATGGGTAAGTTCTGTGAAGTCTGCAAGAAAGGAACCATGTCCGGCAATCTGGTCAGCCATTCCAATCGCAAGACCAAGCGCAGCTGGGCGCCGAATATCCAGACCGTGCACGTCGTCGTCGACGGACGCGTTCAGAAGATGAGCGTCTGCACTCGCTGCCTGCGTTCCGGCAAGGTCGCAAGAAGCAACTGAGCAATCCTTGAGAAAAACAAAAGCCACCGGTAAAGGTGGCTTTTTGTCACAACGGAGAAAAATGATCATTACCAGCAGAAGCAACGAACGTGTGAAGCGCACGCGGGCATTACAGGACGCGAAGGAACGCAAAGAGACCGGCTTGCACCTGATCGAAGGCGACAAGCTCGTTTCCGACGCGATCGCTTCCGGCGCGCGGGTTCTGACCGTGTTCGCAAAGGAAGGCACGGAACCGTTTGAGGGGATCGAAACGGTGTACGTCAGTGACGGCGTTATGGACGCGATCTGTTCCGCAAAAACGCCGCAAAGCCTCTGCGCGGTCGTAGAAACGCCCGAAACCGCGTGTCCCGCGGCGTATCCCGAGGGGCTTCTTGTGGTGCTCGACCGGCTGCAGGATCCGGGCAATCTCGGAACCATCATCCGCACCGCGGACGCTTTGGGCGCTGCGGGCGTTCTTGTAAGTCCCGATTCCGCCGATCCGTTCTCGCCCAAAGGTCTGCGCGCCGCGATGGGTTCGACCTATCATCTTCCTATTTATATCGGCGCGCTCAAGGAGGAGCTTTTCAGGCTCAGGGAGCAGGGCTTTTGCTGTGTCTGCGGGCACCTCAAGGGCAGTGAAACGCTCCCTGCGATCACAAAGCGCACGGCGCTGGTGATCGGAAACGAGGGGCAGGGCGTTTCGGAGGAGACGGCGGCGCTGTGCACGCTGTACCGCATGCCGATGCGCGGACGCGCCGAATCGCTGAACGCGGCTGTGTTCGCCGCGCTGATGATGCAGACGGTTATCAGCCGTATGCCGGAGTAAAAAGGAGAGTTTTATGGAACAGGCGAATCACATCCATACCATCGTCATCACGGGCGGACCGTGCGCGGGCAAAACGACCGCGATGAGCTGGCTGCAGAATGCGCTGACCGACGCGGGCTATGCGGTCATGTTCATTCCGGAGACCTGCACCGATCTCAACAACAGCGGCGTCACCGCGCGCGCGTCGAAGTCGAACTTCGAGTTTCAGCGCGTGCAGGTTCGTTATCAGCTTTTACGCGAGCAGATCTACCGCCAGGCGGCGGAGGCAAGCGCGTCGAAGGAGGTCGTGATCGTCTGCGACCGCGGTTCGATGGACGACAAGCCCTATATGGAGCCGGAGGAGTTCGCGGCGATCCTCAAAGAACTCGGGCAGAACGAGGTCGCGTTCCGCGACAAGTACGACGCCGTGTTCCATATGGTCACTGCGGCAAAGGGCGCCGAGGCGTTCTATACGACGGACAACAACACCGCGCGCGTGGAAACGCTCGAGGAAGCGATCGAGCTCGACGCAAAGACGCTCGCCGCGTGGGCGGGGCATCCGCACCTCAGGATCATCGACAACTCGACCGATTTCAACGGCAAGCTCCTGAAGCTTCTGCGCGAGGTCATGACGGCTTTGGGCAAGCCCGCGCCGTTTGAGCACGCAAGGCGGTTTCTCGTCGAACGACCGGACCGCGCGTGGCTCGAAGCGCATCCCGCGTGCCGCCGCGTCGAGATCATCCAGACGTATCTCACTGATGTGCAGGGCGAAAAGCGCCGCATCTGCATGCGCGGCAGCGACGGCAGCTATATTTATTATATGACGACGCACTGCACCGGCACCGACGGACGCCGGATCGAGACCGAAAAGCGGCTCTCGCTTGACGACTATCAGCAGCTGATGATGGAGGCGGACCCGATGTGCATGCCGATCCGCAAGACGCGCTACTGTCTCGTCAACGATGCGCACGCGTACGAGGTCGATTTCTATCCGGCGTGGCAGGACAAGGCGATGCTGCAGGTCGAGCTGAACGATCCGGACGCCGGGATCTCGATCCCGAAGCCGTTCCGCGTGATCCGCGAGGTGACCGACGATCCGGACTATCAGAACTACGCCATGGCGCGTATCCGGTAAAAGGAGAGCAACGATGGAATATCAGGCGGCAGAACCGCTGCAGGACGTTAAAGGCGCGCGCCGCGCGGCGTCGCTCTGCGCATTCGCGGCGGTCGCGGAGATCGCGATCTCGTATGCGCTGATGTTTGCGGCGTCGTTTTTTTTGAACGGCGCTTCGCTTGACGAACGCGCAGGGAGCAATCTGGTCCTCATTCTCAATACGGTTACGGTCAATCTGATCGCAATGCCGCTCTGTTGGTTTCTGCTGCTGCGCCGGGTCACGAAAGCCGATGTGCCGGAGACCGGATCGCGCACGCCCCTGTCGTTTTCAAAGCTGCTGTTTTATTTTCCGTGCGCGTTCGCGCTGATGTACACCGGTTCAATGGCGGGGAAGCTGATCGATGCGTTGATCGGCGGCGGGCTTACCGACGTCGCGCAGAATGCGATTTCCTCCGTCGATCCGTGGGTCACGCTGGTGTGCGCGGTGATCGTCGCGCCGGCGGCGGAGGAGCTGTTCTTCCGCAAGGCGATGATCGACCGGCTTTCGGACTATCATCCGTTCGACGCGATCCTGCTTTCCGCGCTGCTCTTTGCGCTGGTCCACGGCAATATCACACAGTTTCTGTACGCGCTGCCGCTCGGCATCCTGTTTGGGATCATCTATTACCGCACGCAGAACATCGGCTATACGATCCTGCTGCACGCCGCGCTCAATGCGCTCGGGGGATTGGTCCCGCAGCTTCTGACCGGACCCGCCGAAGGGGAAGCTTCGATCGTGCTCCTGCTTGGCAGCGCAGTCTTCGGGCTGTTCGTCCTTGCGATGTTCATTACGGGCGTAGTCCTTCTGATCGTAAAACGCAAGCAGTTTCTGCCGATCCCGTCGGACCATCCGCACTGCGGCAAACCGTTCTTCCTGAACGCGGGGTTCATCGTCGCCTGCATCGCCTTTATAGCGCTGTTCGTTCTGACCGAGATCCTCGCTTGACGCCTGAGATACAAAACCGGGACCCGATCGGGTCCCGGTTTTACATATCTTTGTTTTATGATTTTCTCTTGCGGAACAGGTATTCGTCCAGCTGCTTTTTGACCGAATCCGGCATTTCGCGTTCGACCGGGCATACGGCGGCGTTTGCCATGCGGCGGGTGAACTCCGCGATGAACGCAATGTCCTTCTCCAGCTGCTCCATAGACAGCACGTCGGGGCGGTCGAAGCGGCAGTGGATCGGCGCGACGTTGCCGCCCGCGATCCGCGCAAACGACAGCGCGGGCACGCCGCTGTCCGCAAACGGCGTGGAATCGCTCGAATAGACGCCGGTCTTGGCGCCGACCGGGAAGCCGAGCTCCGCGCCCATGTATTCGATGTAGTTCGCAAGCTTTTCCTCGGCGGAAACGCAGGCGATGAACTTGCCCATGATCGTGCCGATCATGTCCAGGTTGATGTTCAGCGCGATCTTATTCAGCTCCGTCTCGTGGTCGCGCACATACGCCTTCGAGCCCAAAAGCCCGCGCTCCTCGCTGCCGCAGAAGACGAACCGCAGTCCGTAATTCAGAGGTTTATTCCGGAGCGCGTCCATAACGCCCAAAAGTCCCGCGCAGCCGGTCATGTTGTCGTAGGAGCCGTGGGAAAGCGCGGTCGTGTCGTAATGCGCGGACAGCGTGATCCATTCGTCGCGCTTGCCGGGGAGTTCTGCGATCACGTTGTGGGATTCGCCATCGTATTCGCGCTGACGGATGACGATCCGCACGCGCTTGACCTTGTTTTTCACCAGCGCGACCGCGTCGGAAACATGCAGCATGGCGCAGAGCACCCTCTTCTGCTCGCCGACGACGTGCGCGCGCAGATCGCGCTCGTCGATGTCGTGATTGCCGTTGTGCAGATCGCCGTACTGGAACAGGATGCCCTTCGCGCCGGCTTCCATGAGGTCCTGATAGCCGAAGAAGCCGATGCCCGCCGTGTCCATCAGCACGATCTTGTCCTTCGCGCCCGCGATTGAGACCTTATCCTGCGCGGGCATGTAGTAGAGCTCGCCCTCGATCTCGCCGCTGCCGCAGCAGAAGAAGCCCTTTGCCGGGATCTCTTTGCCGTCGGCGTAAACGTGCGACTCCTCGATCTCGCCCATCGGCACGGGGAACGCTTCGATGCGCGCCGCCGCGCCGAGCGCTTCGCAGTGCGCTCTGAGGTATTCCGCAACGCGCAGCTCCTCCGGCGTGCCGCTGCAGTGGACGAAATCGGTGTCCTTGAAAATCTGTTTCAATGCTCTTGCGTTCATTTCTTATTCTCCTTTATTGTGTTTGTTCTTCTTTTTCATAAATACGATCAGCACGACGGTGACTGCGGCGACGACCGCGACGATGCCGAGGACCGGGAGAAGCATATGTGTGGTGACGTAGCGCAATTCTTCCGCCGGCGTCACGGGATCGCACAAAAGCAGCATGCTCATTTGCCTCCCTTTTTCTTTTTCAAAAGTACGATCAGCACGACGGTGATCGCGGCGACGGCAAGGATGACGCCGCACACCAAAACAATGTGCTCATGTAAGAATTCAAGCACAGCGAGAGACGGCGGCAGCGCCGCATCCGGCAGAATACGCATATTCATTTGCCTCCCTTTTTCTTTTTCAGCAGGACGATCAGCACGACGGTGACGGCAGCGGCGCCTGCGGCGATCCCGAGGACGATCCAGAGCATCGGCGCGTCCGGCAGGCGTTCAAAGGGATTCGTGATATGATCCGGAACGATCCACATGCTCATGCACCGTCCTGTTTCTTTTTCTTCACAAGAAGCACGATCACGACCGCGGTGATCGCGGCGACGGCGGCAACGATCCCGACGATCCACCAGAGCGGGCTTCCCGCTGTCTGCGGTTCCACCGGCGGATCGAACGGCTCGACGGAAATATCCCCAAAAATACGCATGTTTATTGTCCTCCTTTTTTCTTCTTTGCCAGAAGCACGATCACAACCGCTGTGATCGCAGCGCCCGCGGCGACGATCCCGAGCACCCACCAGAGCGTGGGATCGCTCGGCGGGTCGATCGGTTCGATGATTTCGTCAAACAGGATACGCAGCATACAGATCTCCTCCTTAAAACAGAAATGTTGTAATCAGCAGACCCGCGCCGAACGACGCGGCGTTTGCGGTCAGAGAAACGAGGAACGGACGCTTCGCTTCGGTCGCGTATCGGTAGACGAACCACTCGACGAGCACCGCCGCGATCTCCAGCATGGCGATTGCGAGCACGCGCGGGATCGGTGTATACAGATACGCGAGCGCGTACAGCACGTTCACGACCGGGTTTGTCAGCAGGTTCGCCAGCAGTACGAACACGAGATCGCGTCCGCGCATGCCCCAAAGGCGGCACACCGGAAGCTCGATCGCTTCCGTCAGAAGAAGCGCGAGCACGAGCGACAGCGGCCAGCTCATTTTGCTTCCCTCAGCCCGAAGACGAGCAGCACGCCGGAGACTGCGGCAAGCGCGCCGAACAGCACGCTTGATTCCGGGACCGAAACGCCGAGAAAGTACGGCACGACGCCGAGGAACAGCGCGGCGGTCAAAAGCCCGAAGGCGGTCCCCTTCGCGTCTTTCAGAAGCCTTGCCGAGGCGAACAGCGTCAGCGGCATGGACATATTAAATAGGAAGAGCGCGCAAAGCGCCAGCACCGGGCTGAGCGGGAAGAACAGGAAGAGCGCGCAGAGCCCGAGCGACAGGATCGCGGTCGGGATCGGCTTCAGCCGGTCCGCAGCGAACCCGCCCGCGGTTTTTCCGAGCGCCAGACACAGCACGGGGATCAGTCCGGACCATACCGACGGCAGGTCGGAGAGCAGATCGCCGGTCGAAAACGCCGCGGTCGTGCTCATGAGCGAGCGCAGCACGACGACGAGAAACAGCAGCGCAAGAAGCCGGAGCCCGCCCTTCGGCGTTTCAAACGACAGCGGCGCGTTGTGCGAGCCTTCCGAAAACTCCGGTTTTCCGAGCAGCAGGATCGCGCCGCCCAGGCCGAGCAGGATCGCGGGCAGCAGCCACGGCAGGGAAAGCATCTGCGCCGAAAAGACGCGTCCGAAATACAGCCCGATCGCGCCGGGGGAGACGAACACGCCGAGCGGACCGGCTTTCGTTTCCGAGCCGTTCAGCACCTCGATCCCGCCGCCGACGTGGAACGCGCCGTTCCCGAGCCCCGCGACGACCATCGCAAGGATCGGCACGGACCGCAGCCCGAACGCGAGCGCGACGAGCGCGCAGCCGACCGCGGCAAAGAGCATGTTGCGGTTCAGCCGATCCGCAACAACGCCCATCGGCAGCTGAAAGAGAAACGCGCAGGCGTTGTACAGCACCATACCGAGCCAGAGCTTTTCGCCCTGCAGCACGGAAAAGAACAGCGCGGCGCAGCAGAGGTCCACCGCGGCGTGCACGACCGAAAGCAGCGCGGTTTTTCTGAGGAATATTCGGTTATGAACGACAGCATTCATATAAGCTTATACAACGGAAAAGTGTTTCATCATACGCATGCGGCACAAAGGATCCTTGTGCATATCTACAAATAAAGTATAACAAAACGGGCCGTATTCTGCAAGTGCTCCCGGAAATTGTATCCGGCGAAGCACAGATTCTTCCAAATTAAGGAGAGATAATTGAAAAGGAGGCAAATTCGTGATATAATCGCTTTATACCATACAGAAAGGGCAGGCAGGCATGGCTTTTTTTGACAATTTGTTTGGAAAAGGAAAGATGTTTTCGGACCGCATGCGGTATGTCGATGATTTCACGATCGAAGAATATCAAAATGCACGCGGCAAAACACGCAGAAAAGCGGTTTATATCGGTCAGTGGACCGTGCTTCAGGAGAAAGGCGGCAAGACCCTTGCAAAGCTGATCGGCACTGCGGTCTTTGCGGCGCTTGCCTCGGCAGCGCTTGTCAACGCTGTGCTTCTCACACATATGTTAAGCGGGTACCTGCTTGTGATGATCCCGATTTATATCGCCCTTTTCCCGATGCTGTATCTGATGATGGGCGCATTTTCGCTCCCGTACCGTCAAAACCCGATGCGCAGGGATCAGTATATGCACGGGATCCAGCGCATGCAGCGCTCGTCTGTTGCGATCATGGTATTTGTCGCTGTCGGGATGGTCGCCGGTTTTATCGTTCGGATTGTTCAGAAAGATTGGTTGTACCTGAAACAGGACATTTGGTTTTTGATCGGATGCTTTATGTCCGTTGCGTTCTGCGCAGGCGTTCTGTTCCTGCTTGGGAGAATCGATACGCGCGAATGCCCGAACAATGCCTATAAAAATCCATAAATGTCGATGCTGTCTGACAAAAACCAATGCGCTAAAAGAAGAATGTACAACAGGAAAACGGCATGAAAACGGACTATTTTGGCATGTTGTTGTATAGAATGAAGCAATGGAATTCTTTTGATATTTTTTCGTAAAACCTTGACAATAATGTAAACACTTTGTATAATGGGTGCGTAATGTAGAGGCACGGGTATTTATACATTCAGTATTAATACATAACCACTGCATCAAAACAAATAGGAGGAAAACAAAATGAAGAAACTGACAGCATTGTTGCTCGCACTGCTCATGGTTCTCGCGTTCGCAGCGTGCAAGACGCCGACGACGCCCGAAGAACCCGGCACGGAAGCGACGACAGCGCCGGAACCTGTCGATGAGCCGACTCCGGAACCTGTAGTTGAACCTGAGAAGGTTGTGTCCCCCGAGGACATCAAAGAGCAGGCGGAGTTTGACGTCATGACGCTCGGTAATTTTGAGTACGGCAAAGATTACTCCTCTCTGTACGATCAGTACGGCAAGGGCATCACGCTTGATGACGTTACCGAAGATGACGAAGGCAATGCTTATATCACCGTTGACGGTGAGGAGCATCAGCTCGGCCTCGACTTCCTGACGATGGCGATGGTTTACAACACCACGCCGACCGCAAAGTATCCGACTGAGGAAGATGCTTATGCGGCATGGTGGAGAATGTACATCACCCGTTGGAACTACCTGCTCCCCGAAGTCCCGCTGTACAGCAACGAGTACTACGATCTGTACAATGCACAGATCAAGGGCGTTCAGGAACATCCGACCAACCCGTTCTGGAGCCCCACGAACGCGCTGATCGATTGGACCTCCGATAAGGAAGACCACTCCATCATCATCGGCAACTCGACCGAGCTTTCCGGTCAGTTCCGTTATGCAACGTTCGGCAAGTCCAGCCCGGCAGCGTCCGATAACGACATCGAAGCTCTGACCACCGGTCTCGAGACCGTCGTCAGCAACAAAGAGGGCGGTTATCAGTGGAACGACACCGTTGTTGATTCTCACGAAGAGAAGATCAACGAGGACGGTACCCTGACCTTCACGATCAAGATCAAGGAAGACCTGCTCTTCTCCGACGGCAGCCCCATCACCGCGAAGGATTACCTCGCATTCCCGATGGCGTTCGCAACTCCTGTTGCAACCGAAGCGAGCGGCAGACAGGTCAGCTACCGTACCACGGTTGGCTGGCAGGGCGCATATGAGAAGTACACCGGTCCGAACAGCGAAGAAGGCACGAAGGAATTCTCCGGTCTCCATCTGATCGACGACTACACCTTTGCAGTCACCGTTCCGGAAGACTATGCGAACTACTTCTACAAGATCATCTACGGCGCGTTCAGCCCGTTCTATGCGGCGGCTGTTCTCGGCGAAGGCGTTGAAATCAAGGACGACGGCAATGGCTGCTACCTCTCCGATGAGTTCTATGCAAAGGACGCGGAAGGCAAGTATGTCCAGGCAGCTGCAATCAAAAAGCTCTGCACGGATACCTCTGCTGAAAACTATGCTGCATATCCGTGGTCCGGCCCCTATGTGGTCGAATCCTTCGACAACACCGATGCTTCTGCAGTTCTCGTAAAGAACGAGTACTTCAAGGGCAACTATGAAGGCGTCAAGCCGGGCATCGAAAAGATCATCTACAAGAGGGTCGTTGCTGCAACCCAGCTCGAAGACTTCAAGGCAGGCGGTCTTGACGTTATCGCGGCAATCACCGGCGGTGCACCGACCGACGAAGCTCTGAAGCTCGCTGACGGTTCTGACGGCAAGTATGTTTACACGCACTACAGCCGTGCAGGTTACGGCAAGCTCGGTTTCCGTGCTGACTACGGTCCTGCTCAGTTCCGTTCCGTCCGTGCGGCGATCGCACTCTGCATGGATCGTGCACAGTTCGCGAAGGACTTCACCGGCGGCTACGGCGGCGTTGTTGACGGTCCGTACTACACCGGTTCCTGGATGTACAAAGCGGCAGTTGCGCAGGGCATGATCCTCGACAGCTACGCGACCAGCGCAGATGCGGCGATCGAAGTCCTCGAAGAGGATGGCTGGATCTATGATGCAGAAGGCAAGCCGTACTCCGGCGAAGGTCCGCGCTACAAGGCGATCCCGGCTGACAAGATCAACGATAACGATAAGATCTATCAGTCCAAGGACGGCACCTACAAGACCGTTGAAGTCAATGGCGTCTATCTGATGCCGCTCGTCATCAACTGGTTCGGCACCGCTGACAACGAGTTCACCGATCTGCTCCAGACCGGCTTCCGTGAGAATGACAACGTCAAGGCAGCGGGCATGATCGTTTACAACCAGATCGGCGACTTCGGTCCGATGCTCGACGAACTCTATCAGGCAGCTGTTTACGGCTTCTATGCGGGCACCCCGATGTACTGCGCATTCAACTTCGCAACCGGCTTCAACAGCGCGGCTTACGATTTCGCGTTCAACATGACGATCGATCCTTCGATGTATGACGACTATTCTCAGTACTACATCAAGGATGCAGCAGACATCCTCTGGCTCAATAAGTAATTTCGCAGAATTGCGGGAAAACAAATGACTCACCGCATCCGGCGGCGGCTACGCCGCCGGATGCAATTTTTTTCCACTTACGCCAACAAATTTCGGAAAGCGACAAGAAAGTTGTCGATTCAATCGATAATTACTTGTTTTAATAAATCCAAGCTTCAAGATTAAAGGAGTATCCCATGGGAAGATACATTCTAAAGAGATTGGTGTACATGGTCTTCGTATTCTTTCTTCTGACCTTTATTCTGTTTATTCTTTATCAGATGATGCCCGCAAACCGTGCCTATACGGATGCGAGAAACGAAATCCAAACGATGAAGAACCTGACGGAAGAAGAAAAGAAGACAAAATTCGATGAGCTGTATCTGAATTACCAGCGGAAATACGGAACGGATACCGACAACAAGCTTGTTCTGTATCTGCGTTGGCTCGGTCTTTATCCGTATTACAATGGCGAACTAAAGGGTATTTTTGAGGGGAATTTCGGTTTTTCATACGACTATAATAAACCGGTCATAGAAGTTGTACCGACGCATATGCGGAACTCGTTTATTATAGGCCTCATAACTGAAATCGCAGTTTTGGGCGTTACGATCCCGCTGGGCATTAAGTGCGCCGTAAAGAAAGGAAGCCGGTTTGACCGGTTTACACAGTTCTTTACGCTGATCGGTTTCTCAACGCCAAGCTTCATTATTTACATCGTATTCATCGTATTCTTCTGTTCGATCCTGCATTGGTTCCCGGTCAGCGGCATGCAGACGCCGGGTAATCCATATACGGGATTCCGGAAGGTTCTGGACGTTCTGCACCATGTCGCGCTGCCGACGATCTGTTTGACGTTCGGTTCTCTGGCGACCATCACTCGTATCTGCCGTGCTTCCATGATCGACGCGCTGAGCCTTGACTGCATCCGCACCGCGCGTGCGAAGGGCTTGACCGAGAAGACGGTTATCTACAGTCATGCATGGCGCAACGCGCTTGTTCCGATGGTTGCTATCATCGTCGGCGGTTTCTTTGGAACGATTGGCGGCGCAATGATCCTTGAGCAGATGTTCGGTTTCAAGGGCATGGGCTTTTTGTTCCTGAACGCAACCAGAACAGCGGACTATGATATGATCATGTTCCTGGAGGTTATCTACACCTTCATCGGACTGTTCTCGAACCTCGTCATCGACCTTACATACGGTCTGGTCGATCCGCGTGTCCGCATCAGCAAGTAAGGAGGGAGCAACATGGAAAAGAAAAAGAAAGAAAACATCTTCCGGAAACTCCTTCGTTGGTTCGTACGCGGCTTCTTCGGTCTGAAATTCGAGGAAAAGTGGTTCGGCAAGAGGGAAAAGGAACAGAAAGAAATCGTTTATAAGAACGGCGTTCCCGATGATTCGGAGCTGATCGTCAGCCCCGGCCGTCAGGTTTTCAACCGCTTCATGGAGCGCAAGTTTGCGGTGTTTTCTGTCATCGTGGTTCTGATCATGTTTGCGATCGTGTTCATCGCGCCTCACTTCATGACGAAGTACTATGATGCGTTCACCGAAACGACGCAGAAGGACCTCCCGCCGACGATGGCGTTCATGAAGGTCCCGAAGGAGCTGAAGAACAACATCAAGATGATCGACAGCTACGGTCCGTTCTCGGTCGGTCTTTCGAAAGACGGCGAAGTCTTCCTCTGGGGTATCGAAAGAATCGGCGCTTCCGGTGAAACCATGGCGATCCCGGACGAAGTCAAGAATGCGAAGATCGCATACGTTGCCGCAGGTCAGGACCACGCGATCGCGATCGGCGAAGACGGCAAGTTCTACGGCTGGGGCAGCAACCGTTTCGGCCAGTTTGACGTTAACGAGAAGATCCTGAACAATCCGAACCTTGAGCCGGTTCCGGATGTGGTTCTGAAGGGCGAGGTCGACGTCAGCCACATCAAGAAGGTAGCTTGCGGTTATCAGGCAAGCGCGATCCTGATGGACGACGGTACGCTCTATATCTGGGGCAACAAACAGGCGTACTCCAACATGGAGAAGTTCATCGGAAAGGACAATATCCAGGATATCGACTTTACGCTGAACTACGTCGTCGGTCTTACCGACACGCAGTCGAGTATCTTTACCGGAACGAAGGGTCTGTACGACAAAGTTCGCAGCACGATCACATCCGGCAAAGCGGTCAAGATCAAGGAATTCCTCAACGGAAGAAAGATCACCGAGATCCGTTCCACGACGACCAATATCTGTCTGCTTCTGGACGACGGCAGCATCGCGCTGACCGGCGACTTCCAGGTCGACAGCGTCGAGATCCCGACGCTGCAGGAAGGCGAATACATCATCGATATTGAAGCGGGCACATACCACTACACCGCGCTCAGCAATCTCGGACATGTCTATTCGTTTGGCGGCGACCATTACCGTCAGGCGGAAGCACCGGTAGTGGACGGCGCAAAGAAGATCTTTGCCGGCGCGTTCCAGAGCTATGCGGTGGACGGAGAAGGCAAGCTGCTCGAAAAGTGGGGTCTTAAGGGGTATCTGTTCGGTACCGATGACCGTGGCGCGAACATCGCAGAGCGCGTGATCGCCGGCGGACGCATCACGATGACGGTCGGCGCGGTCGCCGTTATCATCGAAATCGTCATCGGCGTTTCGATCGGTCTGATGGCGGGCTTCCTCGGCGGCTGGGTCGACATCTTCCTCATGCGTGTGGCGGAGGTCTTCAGTTCGATCCCGCTGTATCCGTTCATGTTGATCCTGAGCTCCCTGCTTGCGCAGGTCTCGATGACGACAGACCAGAGATTGTACATGGTCATGGTTATCCTCGGCATCCTCGGCTGGCCCTTATTCGCGAACATCACGCGTGCGCAGGTTCTGGTCGCCCGCGAATCCGAGTATGTCACCGCGGCAAAGGCAATGGGCGTCAAGGGATCGAGAATCGCGTTCAAACACATCCTGCCGAACATCATCTCGGTTATCCTCGTCAACATGACGCTGAGCTTCGCGGCTTCCATGCAGACGGAGACGTCGCTGTCCTTCCTCGGTTTCGGCGTCAACTATCCGCAGCCGAGCTGGGGCAACATGCTCTCCCGTGCAAGTAACGCAACCGCGGCAATCAACTTCTGGTGGCAGTGGGTGTTCACCTCTGCGATCCTCGTTTTCACGACGATCTGTATCAACACCATCGGCGACACGCTGCGCGACGTTATGGACCCGAAGTCCACAAATGATAAGTAAAGGAGGAAAAAGCTATGCCTTTGTTGGAAGTTAAACATCTTCACACCTTCTTTACGACAAAGAAAGGTATTGTCAAGGCGGTCAACGACGTTTCCTACGAACTGGATTCCGGTAAGACCATCGGTATCGTCGGCGAATCCGGTTCCGGCAAGTCCGTTTCCGCTATGAGCATTCTGCAGCTTCTGGACGGCAATGGTTATATTGAAAGCGGCGAGATCCTTCTGGAGGGCAAAGACCTCACGAAGTTCACGCTGAAGCAGATGTACAACGTCCGCGGCAACGATATCTCCGTCATCTTCCAGGAGCCGATGACGTCCCTGAACCCTGTCTTTTCGGTCGACAGACAGCTGTCCGAGCCGTTCATGATTCACCAGGGCATGGACAAAAAGGAAGCGCACCAGCACGCGCTTCAGATGCTGTACGACGTACAGATCCCGAATCCGGAAGTCGTCATTAAGCAGTATCCGCACCAGCTCTCCGGCGGTATGCGTCAGCGCGTCATGATCGCTATGGCGCTTGCCTGTAAGCCCAAGATCCTGATCGCAGACGAGCCGACGACGGCTCTGGACGTTACGATCCAGGCGCAGATCCTGAAGCTGATGAACGATCTGAAGCAGTCGACCGGTACGGCGATCATATTCATCACGCATGACCTTGGCGTTATCAATGAAATGGCGGACGATGTTGCGGTCATGTACTGCGGACAGGTCGTTGAGCATGCGCCCGTCGACGTCATCTTCCAAGGCAACGGCGAATACAGCCATCCGTATACGGAAGGTTTGATGATGTCCATTCCGCGTCTTGAAAATGACAGCGACCATCTTGACCCGATCCCCGGTGTCGTTCCGCATCCGCTGGCACTGCCGAAGGGATGCAAATTCGGACCGCGCTGCAAGTACTGCACACAGAAATGCATCGAAGAAGAACCGGAGCTTATGGATGTAAGCGACAATCAGAAGATCAGATGCTTCTATCCTAATAAGGAGGAACGGACCAGTGTCGAACACCAAAAAATTACTGTCAATCACTAATCTGAAGAAGTACTTTCCGGTAGCAAAGTCTTCTATTTTCCAGAGAAAGCGTCTTTATGTCCGCGCAAACGAGGACATCACGATCGACATATATGAAGGTGAGACCCTCGGTATCGTCGGTGAATCCGGTTGCGGCAAGTCAACGCTCGGTCGTGTTCTTCTGCAGCTGTATCCGCAGACTGCGGGATGTACGCTCTATTACGGAACGACGATCGATGAGATGACTCCGAAGTATGTGATCGATACGCTCAATAACGAAGGGAAGTATCGGAAAGCGCTGCACAAGGCGACCGAAAAGGCAGAAGAGCTGCAGAAGAAGGTCGAAGCGGCTGGCGGCGAAGACGGGGCGGATTTCTATCTGCTTCAGGAAGCCAATATCGCAAAGTGTGAGGAGCAGACACATCTCAACAACATCGTCAAGATTTTCGGTGGATTCTTTGCGAAGGACGATCCGGAAGGACGTCGGTTGATGAAGGAGATCTTCGGTGAAAACAAAAAGCGTAAAGCGCTCATGGAGCGCCGCAAGACGCAGCAGGTCAATTTTGAGCACTTTGACCATGCATTGACCGAAGCCAAAGACAACAAAAAAGCGTCGATTGAAAGCAAGAGAAATCGCGCGGAAGAAGCGCTCAAAAACACGGATGCGCAGATCGCTGAGATTGATGCCAAGATCGCAGGCATTCAGGCAAAACTCGATCAGGTGAAGGCAAAATACGCCGGTGATCCCGAATTTGAGAAATATGAAGCGATGCGTGACAACGGCATTGACCTTGCGCGTTTGAACTATGCGGAAATGCGTACACTCAGAAAGGATATGCAGATCATCTTCCAGGATCCGTATTCCAGTCTGAATCCGCGTTTCACGGTCGGACAGATCATTGAAGAAGGTCTTGTTACACACAAATTCTTCAAGCACGGTTCTTCGAAACTGCGTGAATACATCGTTGACACAATGGAGAAATGCGGTCTGCAGGAATACATGCTGCACAGATATCCGCACCAGTTCTCCGGCGGTCAGCGTCAGCGTATTTGCATCGCGCGTGCGCTTGCTGTTCAACCGAAGTTCGTTGTTTGTGACGAGTGCGTTTCCGCATTGGACGTTTCCATTCAGTCGCAGATCATCAACCTTCTGCAGGAGCTGAAGGAAAAGCAGCGCTTGACGTACATGTTCATCTCGCATGACCTGTCGGTCGTCAAGTTTATTTCCGACCGTATTGCGGTTATGTACCTCGGCAATATCGTTGAATTATCCGACAAGAAGACGATCTTCGATGATCCGCGTCACCCGTACACGGTTGCGCTGCTGTCTTCTATTCCTACCACGGAAGCAGGTTCTGCCGACAAAGAACGTATTATTCTCGAAGGCAACATTCCGAGCCCCGTGAACCCGCCTGCAGGCTGCAAGTTCTGCACACGCTGCTACATGGCGCAGGAAAAGTGCCGCAGGGTGTCTCCGCCGCTCGTTGAGATCGAGCCGGGTCACTTCTGTGCCTGCCACTTCCCGGAGCGGAAGATCGACGAGAACAAGAACTTCCTGTTTAAGGTCAAGACTACGAAGACCGAGGCTTAAGCATGCGGACGTCGGAGGAGAACAGGAAGGAAGCGTTGGGCGAGGAAGAAGTACAGCTTGAAAAGCACGACATGTTGGCGCTGTGGATTTCAGGGCTGCTGACCATCGGGCTTCCGTGTCTGCTGATCGTTCTTCTGATAGTCGGCGTCACATTCCTCTTCTTCGGAGGATGCCGATAAGACACAAAAACACGGAACCGGTTTTTTGACCGGTTCCGTCTTTTGTGGGACAAAAAGCGGACAAGCGCAGACAACAACTGTCATTTCCCAAAAATCTTTTGCGGAAATCAAACTTTTTCGTTGACAAACCGCGACCGTTGTGGTAACGTATCAAAGGTGCCCCCGTTGGGGGCTCGTTTTTGATGGAAAACATTTAGGAGGAGCACACAATGCGCGTTAAGATCACTTTGGCCTGCACCGAATGCAAGCAGAGAAATTACAATACGTTCAAGAACAAAAAGAACGATCCCGATCGTCTTGAGTTCAACAAGTACTGCCGTTTCTGCCGCAAGCACACCCTGCACAGAGAGTCCAAGTAACGGGAGAATACCATGGCAAATATAATGGAAAAGAAAGCAGACAATCTGCAAAAGACGCTCCGTCTTTTTGTGATTCTGCTGTTGGTTGTCGGCGTCGTTACCCTTGCGGTCACGGTGTATGACATGGCAACCGGATCCTCTCTTCTGAAGCTGTTCGACGCAAAGGCAGCGGCGGAAGTGACGGAGGAAGCCGCCGACGCAGCCGCAGAGACGACAGAGATTGATCCGAACTGGGGCGGTCAGATCGTAGCCTACATCATGCTGACGGTTGCGAGCCTGCTTCTCGTCATCGGTGCGGTCATGTACCTTGTCAAGCGCAGCTATCAGTCGTTCCAGGGCACCTGCATTGCAGCGATCATTTTCTCGCTGTATCCGCTGATCTTCTTCGCGGTCAACATCGGCGCGCATCTGTTTGCGCTGATCTACACGGTCCTGATCCTCGCGATCATCGTGCTTGCGATCTTTGCGATGAAGTCCCGCTGGCAGGTCTACATCAAGGAAATGACCGGCGAGGTCAAGAAGCTCACCTGGCTCAATATGAAGGAGCTTGTGAAGGCGACTGCGGTCGTTCTGGTGTTCGTTCTTGCGTTCGCGCTGCTGATCTACGTTCTTGACCTGATCTTCTACGCACCGGTCAAGGCACTGCTCTCCGGCACCACTGAGCCTGCCGCAACGGTTGAGCCGGCGGAGAACGAGACGCCTGCAGAAGAGACCGAGGATGCGGGAGAAGGCACGACCGAAAACGAGTAACGCCCATGAGTCAGGAAACGAAATGGTACGTCGTTCATACCTATTCCGGGTATGAGAACAAGGTCAAGGAAGACCTCATCAAGGCCGTCGACAATGCAGGACTGTCCGATATCATTCTGGACGTCATGTACCCGACGGAAGAAACCATTGAGATCCTGCCGAACGGAAAGCGCAAATCTGTCACCCGAAAGGTCTATCCCGGCTACGTCATGGTCAAGATGGTCGTCGACGTCGTTGAGAAGGAACGTCCCGCCGAGCAAGGCGGCGGCGTATCGCGCGATCTCGTCATGAATCCGCGCGCATGGTACGTCATCCGCAACACCCGCGGCGTCACGGGCTTTGTCGGTCCGGGAAGCAAGCCGGTCCCGCTGAAGGACGAGGAGGTCGTGGCGATGGGCGTTGAGCGCATCCCGATCGTACTCAACATCGAAGTCGGCGAAACGGTGCGCGTCGTATCCGGTCCGCTCGAAAACTTCCTCGGGCGCGTCGATAAGATCGATCCCGAACGGCAGAAGGTCAAGCTGTCCGTGTCCATGTTCGGCAGGGAAACGCCTGTCGAGCTGGATTTCATCCAGGTCCAGAAGATTTAAAGCGCATAGCGCTTTAGATAGTGGAAGGGGAGGCACCCCGCACCACAACTATACTAAATATATATAGGAGAAACAGCAATGGCAAAGAAAATCACAGGTTATGTGAAGCTGCAGATCCCCGCCGGTAAGGCAACGCCGGCGCCGCCGGTCGGTCCCGCACTGGGCCAGCACGGTGTCAACATCATGGGCTTCTGCAAAGAGTTCAACGAGCGCACGAACAAGCAGGCTGGGCTGATCATCCCGGTCGTGATCACGGTTTACGCGGATCACAGCTTCTCGTTCATCACCAAGACCCCTCCGGCGGCGGTCCTCATCAAGAAGGCTTGCGGTCTCGAGAAGGCGTCCGGCGTTCCGAACAAGACCAAGGTCGCAAAGATCACCAAGGCGCAGGTCCGCGAGATCGCGGAGCTGAAGATGCCCGACCTCAACGCAGCTTCCGTGGAAGCGGCGATGAGCATGGTCGCAGGCACTGCCCGTTCGATGGGCATTGTCGTCGAGGACTGAGGAGGAACGAACGATGAAGCACGGTAAGAATTATATCGAGAGCAAGAAGCTGATCGACAGCACCAAGCAGTACGAAGTCCGTGAGGGCCTCGAAACGGTGCTGAACAGCGCAAAGGCAAAGTTCGACGAAACGATCGAAGTCTCCGTCCGTCTGGGCGTTGACTCCCGTCACGCAGACCAGCAGGTCCGCGGCGCGATCGTTCTGCCGCACGGTACGGGCAAGACCGTCCGTGTCCTCGTTTTCGCAAAGGCCGATAAGGCGCGCGAAGCACAGGAAGCAGGCGCAGATTTCGTCGGTGATGAAGACATGGTCAAGAAGATCCAGACCGAGAACTGGTTTGGATTCGACGTCTGCGTCGCGACCCCGGACATGATGGGTCTCGTCGGCCGCATCGGCCGCGTGCTCGGTCCGAAGGGCTTGATGCCGAACCCGAAGAGCGGTACGGTCACCATGGACGTCACCAAGGCGGTCCACGACATCAAAGCCGGTAAGGTCGAGTATCGTGTAGACAAGACCAACATCATCCACTGCCCGATCGGCAAGAAGTCCTTCGGCATCGACAAGCTCGAAGAGAACCTCAACACGCTGATGGACGCGATCGTCAAGGCGAAGCCGGCAGCGGCGAAGGGCACCTACCTGAAGAGCGTCGTGGTTTCCTCCACGATGGGCCCGGGCGTCAAGTTCAACACCCTCAAGTTCTGAGCGTAACCAAGGAAAGAGACGGTTCAAAGCCGTCTCTTTTTTGTTGCACGCATGGATCCACTCATGGTATACTAAATAAAATACTTTCGGAAACCGGGAGCGGAGGTCAGATATGAGAGCGATTGTATGCGAGCTTTGCGGCGGAAACGAACTGAAGAAAGAGAACGGGTTTTTTGTTTGCAGGCATTGCGGGACACAGTATTCGTTGGAGGAAGCAAAGAAGCTTTTCGTTGAGATTGACGGACCGGTCGAAGTAAAAGGTACGGTCAAGATCGATCGGTCTAACTCGAGGAGAGCAAGCATTGAGAGCAATCTGATAAAATTCGATCTGATCATTGACGGTGTAAACCAAGGAGACTACGGTTGGACGGAGTCGTTTATCCTTGATGACGGACCGCATAATATCTATTGTGCCGTAGGAGAGGAGCAATCAAACATCGTTTCCATCGAGCCGGGTAATACACAGGTCTCACTGAAACTGGTTGATAAGGGATTTATTTTTTCAAAGCTTGTTTTGTCTGTTCAATATGAATGAACGTATTAGAATAGCGGATAGGCATAACAGAAAAAGAGGATGCGTATTTTTCTCAAATTCACAGATGCGTCATTTTGAGACGCACAATGACAATGAATCTTTACGATGCTTCGCTTTGCTGAGAATTGACATCGGGCAATGTGAAAGAAGCGTGATACATGGAAAGAGACGGTTCAAAGCCGTCTCTTTTTTTGTTGCGTCTGCGGGGGCTTCTATGGTATACTGGTTCCAACGAAAACAGGAGGTCAAACACATGTGGAAATTCTCGGAACTGCCCTATGAGCGCGTGGACGTCGACAAATTCATCGCAGACGGGCTGAAGCTCGTTGAGACGTTTGAAAACGCAAAGACGGCGGAGAAAGCGATCGCGGCGTACTACGCGATGGACGAGGCGATGCAGAAGGTCGCGACGATGTTCACGGTCTCGCACATCCGTCACGACGTCAACACCAAGGACGAGTTTTACGACGCGGAGCAGACCTATTACGACCAGAACCTAAGTAAGACCATGGTGCTGAACGAACGGCAGCTGAAGGCGATGGTGAATCATCCTTTCCGCAAGGAGCTCGAAACCGCGCTCGGAAAGATCATCTTTACGCAGGCGGACGCGCAGGTCAAGCTTGCCGACGAGCGGCTGATCCCCGGCATGACGCAGGAGCAGATGCTGAAAAGCAAGTACAGTAAGATCACCGCGGGCTGCACGACCGAGTATATGGGCGAGACCTGCAATTTCTACGGGCTTCTGAAGTTTATGCAGAATCCGGACAGAAGCATCCGCGAAGGCGCGTTCCGCAAGTGGGCGGAGATGTACGCCGGGATCGCGGATCAGCTTGACGACATCTACGACGAGATGGTCAAGGTCCGCACCGAGCAGGCGAAGCTGATCGGCTATGAGAACTATATCCCGTTCGCATATCTTTCCCGCGGACGCTACGACTACACCAAGGACGACGTCGAACGCTTCCGTGAGGGCGTCAAAAAGTACGTCGTGCCCGCCGTCTCCCGCATCCACGAGCGCCAGGCAAAGCGCATCGGCGTGGAGAAGCTGCACTACTACGACGAGTCCTTCTGCTATCCCGAGGGCAACCCCATGCCGCACGGCACCGAAGCCGAAATGGTCAAGGCGGCGCAGGAGATGTACCGCGAGCTGAGCCCCGAGACCGGCGAGTTCTTCGACTTCATGGTCGAGCATCAGCTGTTCGATCTCACGTCGCGCCCCGGCAAACACATGGGCGGCTACTGCACAACGCTGTCCGCGTTCAAAGCGCCGTTCATCTTCTCGAACTTCAACGGCACCTCCGCCGATGTCGACGTGCTGACACACGAGGCGGGACATGCGTTCCAGGCGTACGTCGCGGCGCATTCGATCAAGCTGTCCGAGACGTGGCAGGCGCCGATCGAGATCTGCGAGGTCCACTCGATGTCCATGGAGCACTTCACCTATCCGTGGATGGACAAGTTCTTCGGCGACGACGCGCCCAGATACCGCGAAGCGCATCTAAGTGCCGCGCTCGAGGTCATTCCGTACCTCACGATGGTCGACGAGTTCCAGCACCGCGTCTATGCTAAGCCGGAAATGACCCGCGAAGAACGCTACGGCGTCTGGCATGAGCTCGAACAGGTCTATCTCCCGTGGCGCGACTACGACGGCGATGAGTTCCTCGAAAAAGGCGGTTTCTGGATGCAGAAGCAGCACATCTTCCTGTATCCGTTCTACTACATCGATTACGCGCTGGCGCAGATGGGCGCGTTCGATTTCTTCCTCCGCATGCGCGAAAACCGCGAGCAGGCGTGGAACGACTACCTCAATCTGTGCAAGGCGGGCGGTACGGTCGGCTACTTCGACCTTCTGAAGATCGGCAACCTTCGCAATCCGTTCGCCGAAAACACCGTAAAAGACATCACCGAAGCGATCGAAGCGCTGCTGTAAGCATGATCGGATCAAAGGGACGGGCAGCCGTCCCTTTCTTTATGCATATAATTATAATGATATACATATAACAATTATAAATAAATTGACATAGGAATGCGCCTGTGCTACAATCTGCGTATCACGCAAAGGAAGGTACTGCTATGAAATCACATGACGCGATCCGCCGCATGGTGCAGGCGTCGCTTTTGACCGCACTTGCGGTGATCCTCTCGGTCTGGCCCAAATTCCCGATTCTCCCGGCGGTCAGCTGGATGAAGTTCGAGTTTTCCGACATCCCCGTGCTGCTCGGCGGGTTTTCGCTCGGTCCCGTCTTCGGACTGGGGATCGCTGTGCTGAAGGCGCTGCTGAACGCTGTTTTTACCGGCGACTGGAACTATATCGGGCTGATCATGAACATCGTCTCCACGGGCATTCCGACGGTAGCGGCGTCGCTTCTGTACAAACAGAAAAAGACGCGCGCGCGCGCCTATTTTTCGCTCGGTGTATTCCTGCTCACGCAGATCGTCGTGATGATCCCGATGAACTATTTCTTCGGCAGCCTCAATTTCATGCTGTTCTTCGGTGTTCCGACCTATGGGGAAGCGCGGGCGGCAATGGCGCCGCTTTTGGGCTGGGTCGCGCTGTTCAACCTCATCAAAGGCGCGGCGACGACGGTTGTGACCGCGATCGTCTATAAGCCTTTGTCGCGCACGGTTTTGAGCAAGGACCTTCTGGCGCCGAAGGAACGGCAGAACGCGGAACAGCCTGCGGAGGAAACCGCAAATTCTGCGGAATCTCTTGATAAACCTATGTAAATTTGTTATACTGTTACTTACCGTGAACGAAAGGGAAGCGGCATGAACCTTGCATACTACGCAAACTATGTGACCATCGCGGAGGAGGGCAGCCTGACGGCGGCGTCCAGAAAGCTGCGGATCGCCCAGCCTGCGCTGAGCAATCAGATCAAAGCGCTCGAAACGGCGTACGGCGCGCGGCTGTTTCACCGCGGCGCGCGAAGGCTGGAGCTGACCGACGCGGGACGGATCCTATATGAAAAGGCGAAGCGGATCCTGGCGGTCGAAACGGAGGCGCGCAGTGAGATCGCGTCCGGCTTCGGCGGCACGAAGGGCACGCTGCGGATCGGGATCACATCGTCGTTTGAAAATGAAAGGCTCATGGACGCGCTGACGGCGTTTGCGGACCGTTTTCCGGACGCGGAGATCAAGGTGTACGAAGCGGAGCTTCCCGAGCTTCTCAAAAAGCTGCAGAACGGCAAGGTCGAGGCAATCTTCGTGCGGCCGATCCACAGTGACGTCGAAAACCTTGCGGTCCTGTACACACGGCCGGACATGCTGGTCGCGACGTACAGACCCGGCGCGTTCTTTGCGGAGGAGCCGGGGGACGAAACGACGTTTGAGCGGCTTTCCGCGCTGCCGCTTTCGTTGCTGGAGCGCAGCCTGCCCGCGTTTCAAAACGCGTTCCGGGAAAAGGGGCTGACGCTTTCGCCGAAGTTCGTCAGCACGCGCATGCAGGTCGCGCTGCACTGGGCAAGGGCGGGCAAAGCGGTCGCGCTCGTGCCGAAAAGCGCAACGGAGGAGCTGGGCTTTTGCGATCTTGCGGAAAAGACTGTGCGGGACAACGACCTGCTCGTTCCCGCAATGACGGTGATTGCGCAGAAGCGCAGGTACCGTTCGCAAATCGTCAACAATTTCCTGCTGCTGCTTTCGGAGCGGTACGGATTTGAATATCGGGAGCCGATCGAAGGATCGGACGATCAAGAAGGAGAAATCATATGAAACGTTTTGTTACCATTCTCACGGCGCTGCTGCTTCTCATTGCGGCGATCGGCTGCGGCAAGACCTATGCAAATTCCAATACGACCTCGGGCAAGACCGGCGAAGAACCCGCCGCAGCGGGCAGCGAATCGACGGAAGGCGAGCCCGCGAAGGAGAACGCGCCTGTGACCGAAGAACCCAAAAATCCAGAGGAGGAACCGACTGTGAACAACTACCCCATCGCTACGATCACCATGAAGGACGGCGGCGTCATGAAGCTGGAGCTTTATCCCGACGTCGCGCCGAACACCGTGAAGAACTTCATTTCGCTTGCCAATTCCGGCTTCTATGACGGGCTGACCTTCCACCGCATCATCGCGGGCTTCATGATCCAGGGCGGCGACCCGGACGGCATGGGCAGCGGCGGTCCCGGCTATTCGATCAAGGGCGAGTTTGCAAGCAACGGTTTCAAAAACGATCTCAAGCATACGCGCGGCGTGATCTCGATGGCGCGCACGATGGTTCCGGATTCCGCGGGATCGCAGTTCTTCATCATGCATGCGGACGCGCCGCATCTGGACGGCGAATATGCCGCATTCGGCATGCTGACGGAAGGCTTCGACGTGCTGGACAAGATCGCCTCGGTCAAGACGGGCATGTATGACATGCCGCTCGATCCCGTCGTGATCGACACCATTCGCGTTGACACCCTCGGCGTGGACTACGGCGAGCCCGAGAAGATCCAATAATTTCGGAGGGATCATGCTGGTACTGGACGAATACAAAATGCAGCTCGGCGCGCTGAACGAGACGCTCGCGCTGGCACATAAGCAGATGAACGCCGAAGCGCTTTCGGAGGAGCTCAAGACCCTTGAAGCGCAGATGGCGGAGACCGATTTCTGGAACGACGTCGAAAACGCCAACAAGGTCACGACGCGTGTGAAGGCGATCAAGAGCAAGCTCGAACGGCTTGCAAAGTTAGACGCGCAGAGCGAGGACATCGAGACGCTGATCGAGATGGCGGAGGAAGAGGACGACGAGAGCCTCGTTGAGGAGCTCAAAACCGAGCTCAAGACCTTCGACGGGAAGATGACCGCCCTGCGGCTTGAAATGCTCTTAAAAGGTCCCTACGACAGCTCAAACGCCATCCTGTCGCTGCACGCGGGCGCAGGCGGCACGGAGGCGCAGGACTGGACCGAAATGCTCTACCGCATGTACACGCGCTACTGCGAAAAGCGCGGCTGGACCGTTAAGGAGCTCGATCTTTTGGACGGCGACGAAGCGGGCATCAAGTCCGTCACGTTCGAGGTCGAGGGCGAAAACGCCTACGGCTATCTGAAAGCCGAAAAGGGCGTGCATCGCCTTGTGCGCATCTCGCCGTTCGATGCGAGCGCGCGGCGGCACACCTCGTTCTCGTCGCTCGACGTCACGCCAATCTTCGAGGACGACGACACGAGCATCAAGATCGAGCCGGACGAGATCCGCGTGGATACCTACCGCTCCGGCGGCGCGGGCGGACAGAACGTCAACAAAGTCAGCTCCGCGATCCGCATCACGCACCTTGCGACCGGCATCGTCGTGCAGTGCCAGAACGAACGCTCTCAGCTTCAGAACAAGGAAATGGCGATGCGCATCCTGAAAGGTAAACTTTTGGAGCTGCAGGAGCGCGAGCGTGAACAGCAGATGCAGGAGATCAAGGGTGAAATGAAGAAGATCGAGTGGGGCAGTCAGATCCGTTCGTACGTCTTCCAGCCGTACACGCTCGTCAAGGACCACCGCACCGGCGCCGAAAACGGCAACATCCAGGCGGTCATGGACGGCGACCTCGACCTGTTCATCTCGGCATATCTGACCATGTCTTAACCATCGGGCGTCTCGAAAGGGACGCCTTTTTATGACCGTTAGGGAGTTCCAATCAGCATTGAGAGGAAAGCATATGATTCGACCGATGGTTTTTGTCAGCTTTGAGCAGGGAAAGATCGAGGAGAGAACGAACGATTTTCGCGGATGCTTCTCGATTTTGAAACACTATCCGCTGCTTTACGCGGCGTATCGCAAGGAACACAAGAACATTCGCCCGTTCTACGGGCATCCGTATACGGAGCGCTCGGAAAAGGTTTATAACGGAACGCAGAGAGAGGGACCGGACGTCCTTCACGGCGATTTCAGGGAAGCGACCTCCTTTCGGGAAAAACGGCTGATCAGGCGGATCATGCACGAAAGCAGACGGCATGCTGCGCTTCAGACCGAGGCGGACGCAAAGACGGCTTTTGACATGCTGCAGCATCCGGAGCAATATGAAATCATTCATACCAGAGTTGCGGGGTCGAACGACGCATTTCCGCAGGATTGGGCGTTTCTCGGATATGACGTCGGCTACGAGGTCGGCTTCGACGGCGCGTATTCGATCGTCTGCGATTGTCTGTTTCTTCCGCAATGGCACGGCTGCGACGCTGAGGGGACGCTGTTTTCGGAGGATTTCCGAAAGCTGAATGAGAACGGGCTGTTCTCAAGCCGGGACGACGCGTATGCCTATCTTGTAAAATACCGAAACGAGGCATGGTCGGAAATCGGCTTGTTTTATATCTGTGAGGTGCGGCGCAAAGAGTCTGCCGGTTCCGGCAGGGAATGATGATTCGGGGGGTATAACAATCCCCCTTTACACAAGGGGATCTTTGTTCGGCGGGAGCCGCCTATGTGCAAAGGAACGCTCGGTTCTGCGTTCAATGATGAGGAGAAACCTCGGCTTGCGCGAATCCAAAAGCCTTCCCCCTGATGTGGGGAAGGTGTCACGACGAAGGAGTGACGGATGAGGAGTATACGCAGAAAAGCGTTAGCTTTTCGCGGATCAATGAATTGCGGCTGAGCCGCGTGGAGGGAGTATGCAAAAACCGGTGATCGGCGTAACGCCGCTGTTCGATCGGGCGCGGGATTCCTACTGGATGCTGCCCGGATATTTTCTTGCGCTGGAGCAAGCGGGCGCAGCGCCCGTCATGCTGCCGCTTTCGGACGATGAAACGACGCTCCGTCGCCTTGTCGAAACCCTCGACGGCTTTCTGATCGCGGGCGGGCAGGACGTTTCGCCCGCCGTGTACGGCGAGGAACAGAAACCGACCTGTGCGGAGATCTGTCCCGAGCGCGACGCGATGGAGACCGTGCTCTTGCGGCTCCTGTGGGACGCGGATAAGCCGGTATTCGGTATCTGCCGCGGGCTGCAGATCATCAATGCACACCTTGGGGGCACGCTCTTTCAGGACCTTAAAACCGAGCATCCGTCAGACACGAACCACCGCATGGCAGCGCCTTATGACCGCGCAGAACACACTGTTTCGCTTTGCAAGGATGCGCCGCTGCATCCGCTTTTGGCGGCGGAAACGATCGGCGTCAACAGCTGTCACCATCAGGCGATCAAAACGCTTGCGCAGTGCTTACGCCCCATGGCAATCGCGCCGGACGGGCTTGTTGAGGCGGTCTATGCGCCCGAAAAGCGCTTCGTCTGGGCGGTGCAGTGGCATCCGGAGTTCTTTTTCAGAAAAGATGAGAACAGCCGGAAGCTTTTTGCGGCGTTTGTGAACGCGGCAAAACCAAAAGAATAGGAGTTATCTATGGACGACAAAACAAAGCGCGCAGAGCGCATCTCCCTCGCATCGCTGCTGATCGGCGTCTGCACCGCGCCGGTGTGGATCGCGCTGCTGTGTCTGAACAGCGTACAGGAGATCCCGTATATCCTTGCGATCATGATGCTCCTGCCGCTTGTCGCTTCGCTTGCGGGAATCGTGCTTGGGATCATCGGGCTTGTCAAGAGCCTTCGGGTACAGCCGCACACCCGGAAGGGGATCATCTTTTCCGTGATCGGCATGGTGCTGAGCGCGTTGATGCTCTGCGCGACGGCGTATTTCTGGCTGATCGTTTGGGCGGCGTCGGCGTTTGCCTAAGGAGGGATCTATGCGAAACTTCGGTATGTCGATGCTCTGGTTCTGGGTCGCGTACATCGTTGTCACGCTGATCGGGATCGGGCATACGATCTTCAATATCACCGTGCTGCACATGAAATCCATGAAGGACGGTCCCGGCATGGGCGAGGGCTACGAAAAGACCAAGCCATGGCATCCGCTCTATAACATCGTGATCTTTTCGTTGTTCGGCTGGCTCTATATGCGCGGGCTCGAAAACCCGACGCTTGCCGACGCGCTGACGACCGGCGCGATCTGGGCGGGCATCTGCATCGTGTTCGACCTAATAGGCTGGGTGCTCATCAAGCATCCGTGGAGCCTCAGCTTTCGGGGATTCTATGTCGACTATCAGCCGTGGATCTCGCTGATCTATCTTGCGATCTTCCTCGGACCGCTCGTCGGGTTCCTGCTCTGCTGAAAGCCTTTGCGGGCAGTTTCAACAATAACGATATCGCCGCTTTTCATGCCGCAGCGGATATGATATACTGATAACGAAGAACCGCAAAACGATGATGAAAGGGGAAGGGGACATGGAGAAGCAAGTCAAAAAACGCAAAGGAATGTCGCTTTCGACCGCCATCCTGATCGGGTCGTCTGCGATCGTACTGACGCTGGTCGGCGGCTTTGTGCTGCTTTGGTTTACGGTGATCAAGCCGGATCGCGACGTGCGAAAGACTACGGAAAACACCGCCGCACCCGCAGCGGTCGTTCAGCCGACGCCCGCATCCGCGGAGGCCGAGACTTCCGACAGCCCTTCGACCGTCACGACCGAAGCGCCTGCTTCGTCGATCGAAACGCCTGCTTCGTCGGTAGAAACGTTTGCCGCGGCGGTCGAAACGCCCGCTTCGACGGCGGAACCGCCGGCAATTGCAACACCGGAGCCCACCGAAGCGCCGACGCCGACGGCAATCCCGACGCCGGAGCCCACCGAAGCGCCGACGCCGACGGCAATCCCGACGCCGAAGCCCACGCCGACGCCGAAGCCCACGCCGGTCCCCGATTCGTTCACGTTCGGCGGAAAAAAGATCAAGCGCGGCACAAAGAAGATCGACGGCGGCAAGCTCGGCGTCAACGGAAAGAGCAGCAAGCTTCGCCATATCACGGCGGAGGAGGTCGAGAACCTCGTTGCGCTCTGTCCGGATCTGGAGGAGCTGTCGCTGGAATACTGCTATATGGACGATTACGAGCCGCTCGGCGCGCTTACGAAGCTCAAAACGCTGAAGCTTCGCCGCTGCAACGAAAACGGCAAGGGGAACGCGGTCTCGGACATCGACTGGGTCGAGAATCTGAAATCGCTGACCTATCTGCATCTCGGACACAACGCGGTCAGCGACCTGAGCCCCATCGAGGGTCTGAAAAATCTGACGAAGCTGAATCTTTCCTATAACGATATCGACAACGACGATCTGGAATCGATCGGAGCGCTCACGAAGCTTACGGAGCTTTCCCTGTACGGACTCAAGATCACCGACGTAGCGCCGCTCACGTCGCTCGTAAAGCTGACGTATCTGCATCTCGGCTACAACAAGAAGCTGAAAAACATCAAGGTGCTGACCTCGCTTCCGAAGCTCAAGTCGCTGCGCGTCAAACAGACGAACATCAGCGACGTCTCGTATTTCAAGAATTTCAAGGCGCTGCAGAAGCTGGATATTTCGGGCTGTCCGATCCTGTTCCACGATTATTACAAGCTCGAAGACTGCAAGAAGCTGAAGCTGATCGTGCTGGATCAGAAGGACACGGACGCGTCGCTTGCGATCGACGACATGATCAACAACGGTTTCGGCGTTGAGATCCTGTACGACTGGCCGTAAGCCGCAAATGTACATCAAAAAGGAGCTTTCCGCGCGGGAAGCTCCTGTTTTTTCTCTCCTGTTATGCGGTTTTCTTTTTGAACGGGAGCTCGACAAGCGCCCAGAAGCCGCGGTTCACCCAGTACAGCGCAATCGCGATCAAAAGGGTGATCAGAAACAGCGTCAGGTTTCTCAGAATGATGATGCTTCCCCACGGAAGATCCGCTGCCCATTTGATTTCCGTGATGCGCTGCGCCGCGTACAGCTCCAGCGAGATGATGCCGAGCAGTTCAAAGATCTTTCGGATCCACCGTCCGACGCGCACCCGGTTCAGCAGATCGAAGATCCCTGCAAGAAGGAAAACCAGCGAGACTGCAAGCAGAAGCGCCGGGAAGCCGCAGTTTGCGCTCGGGACCAGCAGAGACATCCACTTAAAGGTCGTCAGATACTCCAGATACAGACCGAGCACCGCAAGCAGCACGAGCAGGATCCAGCCGAGCACAGTCGCTTTGATCTTTCGCGTCCGCCCGATCTCGTCGAGCAGCACGCCGATCAGGAAGACCGGGATCCGGTTTGTAAACCCGTAGATGTCCCGGCGTCCGATCGCCTTGGTCAGATCGGCAAACAGCAGAGAGATGATCAGCCAAACGCAGATCACGATCCCGGTAAACACAATCAGAGATTTTGATAGCCGCAGCACCTTGTGGTACAGCGGAAACAGCAGATACAGTGTTGCGATCGCCGGAAAGAACCACAAAAGCTATAGATGTTTTTTGCGTAAAAGTTATAGCCGGAAAGATTTCCGATCAAGGTTGCCGCATCCCAATGCTCTATGACGGCAACGACCGCGCCGGTCAGAAGAAACGGCAGCACAATGCGCTTCAGCCGCCGCAGCCAGAACGGGAAAAGCTTATGCTTCCGGATCGCGTACGTCAGTCCGAGACCCGAAATCAGCATAAAGATGTCGACGCCCAAAAACAGGATCTTCTTGCCGCAAAGCTCAAGCGTCGCCAGGAAGCCGCCGGGAAAGATCTGTGAATGCTTATGAAAGATGTAGATCAAAACGGCGGCGACGCCCATGATGCTGCGTCGATGCGCCGACACCATAGACAGAAGATCCGAGCCGTGCTTTTCGGGAATCTGTTCCATATGCGCTCCAAATGATGATGATTCCGTTTGCCGCGGCGAAACCGCGTTTGAAAGAACGGATATATTCATTTTACCGACCGGCGCGGATTCTGTCAAGTACGGTCGAATCGGCGAAACTGCGAGGCAGGAGGGCAAGTCGGACATAAAAAGGAGCTTCCCGCGCGGGAAGCTCCTTTTTGGGTGAAAGGTGAAACTTACAACGGCTCTATGAGACCGAAATTGCCGTCTTTACGCTTATAAAGGACGTTGATTTCGTTCGTGTCCACGTTGCGGAAAACGTAGAAGGCATGCCCCAAGAGCTCAATCTGCAGCATTGCCTCCTCCTCGCTCATCGGCTTGACGGAGAACTGCTTCACGCGGACGATGCGCGGACCTTCCTCTTCGTCCTCTTCGTCCTCGAACGGAAGATCGCGGAATGCATCCTGGCGAAGTCCCTTGGCGAGACGCGTGCGGTTGTGCACGATCTGCTTTTCGAGTTTTTCGACGATGTTGTCGAGTGACGCATACATGTCGCCCGAGACCTCCTCGCCGCGGATGATGCGACCCTCATGCGGGATCGTCACCTCGACGATGTGGCGGTTCTTTTCGACGGAGAGAGTGACCTGTGCTTCTGTGTCCTGCGGGAAGTACCGATCCAGCTTGGAGAGCTTCTTTTCAGCGACTTCTCGCATGTAGTCGGAAACCTCCAGATTCTTGCCGGAAATAGAAATACGCATATGTTCCACTCCTTCTGACACGGGTATTGTGTTCGTGTCATCTATATATTAACATACTTTTCCGGAAATATCTTCCCTTTTTTCAAAAAAACACAAAAATTTTGATATTCATCCTCTTTTCGCGCAGGATTCAGCCCTTTTCGCGTATCGCGCGCTCTTTTTTGAAGAATTGTTTCAGATCATTCACAAAGATAACGCGATTCTGACACAACTTCGTGGTATACTCTGCTTGCAGAGACCGGAAAAGTCTCTGCATCAAGAACTGTCTTGATCAACTCTCCCCCCTTGAGATCACGTGCCGCCCCCTCGGCGCGTGATTTCCGTTCAACGGAAGCAAAACGTCCGTCGAAAGGACGATCCCGCATCGCCGGATCGTTTCTTCGCCCTCTGCCTGTCGTCCGCGGACGATGCGGGCGGCAGAGCGCAAGGGGCATAACGGGTTCGACAGCGAAACTGCGGACCTGAACGCCGAAGGAGAACCGGTCTGCGTGTGCAAAATATCAAAAATTGAGCATGCGGATGCGCATGTTGACAAACAATGCCCGCCATGCTACAATCTTGATCGGAAGAGTCCGAAAGCGGAAGGAGAAACGTCGCATGAAACGGACCGTTTTTATCATTTGTATCCTGCTTGCACTGCTGTGCGCTGCGTGTTCAAAGAAACCGGACGACCTGTTTTTCTCAAACAGTACCGGGACGACGCTCGACAGCATTTATGTCGGCAATGTCGAAAGTCTCGGTCCGCCGCTGAATATTTACCCGCTCGCCGACGGAACTTCACTCGGGCTGAATCTGGAAAAGCTCGGCGGTCCCGGCGTATATACGATCGGCGCGATCAACCCGGATCGGTTCTGCTTCATCGCATATGACGTGGAACTGACGTCCGGAGATACGATGGAACTGGGAGAGGCGTTTATCAGAAACGGATACAGCTGCTTCATGCTGACCGTGACGCATGCGGACTGGTCGGAGACGAGCTATATCGGCTATGCTTTCGACGAGGTGGATCTTATCACCGCGATCGAAAATCAGTAAACGCAGAAAGATCGGGGCGGCGTGCGACAGCCGTCCTTTTTCAGTTATCCGCCTTTCGGACGGAGCTGTTCCATGAGACGCATCATCTGAAGGAGCTTCTCCATATCCGGCATCTGCATGGGCGGCTTTTGCGGCGGAGGCGGAAGCGGCGGCGGGGGAGGCGGCGCCGGCGCGGGGACCGGGACGTTCAGCCGGTAGGCAAGCTGATCGATGAGCTCGCGCGGCAAAAGCGGCGCAAGCGCTTTGACGTATGTTTCGACGCCCGCGCGCCCGTGCTCGTCGCGGACGGCTTCGCCCAAAACGACGGCGCAGGAAAGCGGGGACGGACCGTTTCGTTGCGGTTGTACGTTCATTTGCATTCCTCCTTGCCACATCGTATGCTTTGTGCACGGATTCGGTGCGCCGCGCATAGAATATCGGGAGGTGAGAACACATGAATATCAATGAGCAGTATGAAACCTATCGGAACAAATCGAACGACGAGCTGATGGAAACGCTTCTCCGTCTCACCGCCGAACAAAAGCAGACCGGCGAGATGAGCGAAGGAAAGATGGAGGAGATCTACCGCATGCTTTCCCCGATGCTTTCCGAAAGCCAGAAGGCAAAGATGCGCGAGATCATCGACCGGCTGAATACGCCGAACTGACGGAACTGCTCCTTCTGCGGCTTGCGGCATCACAACCCCTCAGTCTCGGTAAGCCTCGCAGCTCCCCTTACACAGGGGAGCCAGGATTGCGCTGATTGCCCTTGAAATAAATCGGAAGCACGGGATGACGGACGAGCTGAGCGCTTATAAGCGTCAGTGCTTTTGCGGAGAAGGTGACGAAGGCAGGACGCAGGAGATTCATGCTCCGCTCCATAGGCAAATTGCGATATCGTTGTCCCCTATGGACCGTTGGAGCGACGCTTGCCTCCCCTGTGCAAGGGGAGGTGGGTAAGCGCAGCGAACCCGGAAGGGTTGTCAGATTACCACGGTTTACGGATTGATGTGATAGATGTTCCCCGAACTTACATGCCGAACGGCGACGCCGTTCGCTTTCCGGCGAGAGCGAGGAACGTGTTTTCGGAAATTTGCGTCATAAATCCGCAAAATCGTTGCACAGCGTTCACAATCGCCCCCTTTGCAAGAGGGGCGATTTGTGATATAATACCAAAGATATCGTTCAAGGAGATTCTTATGGGATTTTTGGACAGGCTGCTCGGGACATCGAGCGAAAGCAAATTGAAGAAACTGAAGCCCAAGGTGGCGGCGATCAACGCGCTGGAGCCGCAGATGCAGAAGCTCACCGACGAACAGCTGCGGCACAAGACCGTTGAGTTCAGGGAACGGCTGAAAAAAGGCGAGACGCTGGATGATCTTCTGGTCGAGGCGTTTGCGGTCGTGCGCGAAGCGGGCGTGCGCACCGTCGGCATGCGGCACTTCGACGTGCAGCTATTGGGCGGCATGGTCCTGCATCAGGGACGCATCGCCGAGATGAAGACCGGCGAGGGCAAAACGCTCGTCGCGACGCTGCCGGCGTATTTGAACGCGCTGGAGGGCGAGGGTGTGCACATTGTCACCGTCAACGACTACCTTGCCAAGCGCGACGCGCAGTGGATGGGCAAGATCTATCGCTTTCTGGGACTTTCGGTCGGTTGCATCATCCACGATCTTGAGCCGGACGAGCGTCGGGAGGCATACAATTCGGACATCACCTACGGCACGAACAATGAGTTCGGCTTCGACTATCTCAGAGACAACATGTGCGTCTACAAGGAGCGCATGGTGCAGCGCTCGCTGCATTATGCGATCGTCGACGAGGTCGACTCGATCCTGATCGACGAAGCGAGAACGCCGCTGATCATTTCCGGACGCGGCGAGGAAAGCTCCGAAATGTACGTTGCGGCGGACCGCTTTGTGAAGGGACTCACCCGCGGCGAGGACGTCAAGGAGATCAGTAAGTCCGATCAGCTGCAGGGCATTGAACAGCCGGAAAGCGGCGATTACATGGTCGACGTCAAGCACCGGCAGGTCTCGCTGACCGCCGAGGGCATCAGAAAGGCGGAGAAGTTCTTCAACGTCGGATCGCTTGCCGACACCGAAAACACCGAGCTGAACCACTATATCAAGCAGGCGCTTCGCGCGCGCTCGCTCTTTGAGCGCGACAAGGACTACGTCGTGCAGAACGGACAGGTCATCATCGTCGACGAATTCACAGGTCGACTGATGATCGGACGCCGCTACAACGAAGGCCTGCACCAGGCGCTGGAGGCGAAGGAGGGCGTGAAGGTCGAACGCGAGAACAAGACGCTCGCGACGATCACGTTCCAGAACTACTTCCGCATGTTCAAAAAGCTGGCGGGCATGACCGGTACGGCAAAGACCGAGGAGGACGAGTTCTCCGCGATCTACGACCTCGACGTCGTCGAGATCCCGACGAACAAGCCGAACATCCGCGTCGACAACAAGGACAGCGTCTACATGACCGAGGAGGGCAAGTTCCGCGCCGTGGTCGCGGAGATCGAGCAGGTCCACGCGACGGGGCAGCCGATCCTGGTCGGCACGATCTCGGTCGAGCGCAGCGAATACCTTTCCGGGCTTCTGAAGCGCAAGGGCATCCCGCACGAGGTGCTGAACGCAAAGTACCACGCCAAGGAAGCGGAGATCGTCGCGCAGGCGGGCAAGCTCAATCAGATCACGATCGCGACGAACATGGCGGGCCGCGGCACGGACATTCTGCTCGGCGGCAACCCGGACTTCCTTGCGCGCCGCGCGATGCGGCAGGAGGGCATGGAAGAGGAGCTGATCGACGAGGCGACCGGACATGCCGAGACCGACGACGAGGAGATCCTGGCGGCGCGCGAGCAGTACGCAAACCTGTACCGGGAATTTAAGAAGGAGACCGACCGTGAGCACGAAGAGGTCGTGAAGCTCGGCGGTCTGCATATCATCGGCACGGAACGGCATGAGAGCCGCCGTATCGACAACCAGTTGAGAGGCCGCGCCGGACGTCAGGGCGACCCCGGCAGCACGCGCTTCTATGTGTCGCTGAAGGACGAGCTGATGCGCAGATTCGGCATGGACCGCATGGAAGGGCTGATGACGAAGCTGTCACCGGACGACGCGTATCCGATCGAAAACAGCTTTATCACCAAGCAGATCGAAAGCGCGCAGAAGCGCGTCGAGGCGTCGAACTTCGATACGCGTAAAAACGTCCTGAAGTACGACGACGTTATGAACAAGCAGCGCGAGGTCATCTACGGCGAGCGACGCAAGGTTCTGATGGGCGAGGACCTCAAGGACCAGTTCACCGGCATGATCCGGCAGACGGTCGAAAACATCGTCGGCGCGTACGCAAGCGAGCATTCAAAGCCGGACGAGTGGGACATCACGTCGATCGAAAAGGAGCTTTCCGACGTCTGCGGCGCCGACGCGATCGGCATTCTGCACAGCGCGGATCTCAAAAAGCGCAGCGATCTCATTGACCGCTGTATGGCGTTTGCGGAGCATCAGCGCGCGAAAAAGGAAGCGGACTTTGCGGAACAGAAGGTCGACGTCCGTGAAGTCGAGCGCATCGTGCTTTTGCGCGCGGTCGACACGAACTGGATGGATCAGATCGACGCCATGGATCAGCTCAAGCAGGGCATCGGGCTTCGCGCGTATGCGCAGACCGACCCGGCGAACGCCTACTCAAACGAAGGCGCGGACCTGTTCGACGCGATGATTGAGCGCATCCGCGAGGAAGCGGTGCGGAATCTTCTGCATGTGCAGGTGCGGAAAGCGCCGGTCGAGCGCAAGGAGGTCGCAAAGCCGGTCGACACGCCCGCACCCGACGGCGACAAGCCGAAGGTTCTGAAGCGCTCCGCAAAAATCGGCAGAAACGATCCCTGCCCGTGCGGCAGCGGAAAGAAATACAAAAACTGCTGCGGCAGAAACGCATAACGAACGGCTGTCGTTCGGTTCGTGACGGGACCGGCGGCATGGATCTGAACATTGTACAAAATACAGCCCGATGGGGCGGAAAGAGGAATCAATATGGCACTTTGCGCGCGCAAGGACGTTCCTGTGCAGGAGACATGGGATCTTTCGCTGATCTTTGCGGAAGAATCACAGATGTGGGAGGCGCTCGAAAAACTCAAGGCGGATGTGAAGGCGTTCGTTGAAACGTATGCTGGAAAGCTCACCACGGCGGAGAAGATCGTCGCCTGTCTCGACGAGCAGGAAGCGTTTCTTCCGACGATGGGCAATATCTGGTCGTATACGGGGCTTGCGGTGGAAGCGGACTATACCGACAATGCGCTCCGCGAACGCAACGAAAAGATCGGCGACGAAATGACGCGCCTTTATAAGGAACTGGCGTTCGTCGACAGCGAGATCCTGCTGGCGCCGGCGGAAGAACTGGAAGCAGCGGTAAAGCTTGCGAAGGGCTGCCGCGTATACCTTGAGAACCTGCTCGCAAAGAAAGCGCACATGCTCTCCCCCGAGACGGAAAAGGTACTCGCCGCGCTCGGCAGATCGTTTGAGGTGCCGTATGAGGTCTACAACACGCTGAAACTTGCGGATATCGCGTTCGATCCCATCACGGTCGACGGCAAGGAATATCCGATGGGCTATTCGCTGTACGAGGACGATTACGAGCTTGAAGCGGATCCCGCCGTGCGCCGCGCCGCGTTCCGCGCATTCTACGATACGCTGAAAAAGTATGAAAACACCACCGCGGCGGCGTACAACGCCTGCGTCACGCAGGAAAAAGTCATGTCCGAGCTGCGCGGGCACAAGGACGTATTCGACTATCTTCTGTTCGAGCAGAAGGTGACGCGGGAGATGTACGACCGTCAGATCGACGTGATTACCGAGCGTCTCGCGCCGCATATGCGCCGCTATGCAAAGCTGCTGCAGAAAAAGCACGGACTTGCAAAAATGACGTTCGCCGATCTCAAGATCGCGGTGGATCCGGAATACGATCCGCGCGTCACGATCAAGGAATCGCAGCGCTATGTGCACGACGCGCTTTCGATCCTCGGCGCCGATTACACCGATATGGTGGATCGCGCATACCGCGAGCGCTGGATCGACTTTGCAAAGAACATCGGCAAGTCCACCGGCGGCTTCTGCTCGGGCATCTACCGGCAGAATTCGTTCATCCTGCTCAACTGGAACGACCGCATGTCGGACGTGTTCACCGTTGCGCACGAGCTCGGACACGCCGGACAGAGCATGTACGGCGACGCGGCGCAGTCCTATTATGACTGCGACCCGACCATGTACCTCGTGGAAGCGCCGTCGACGATGAACGAGCTGCTGCTTGCGAATTACCTGCTTGAGACGAACGAGGACAAACGCTTCCGCCGCTGGGTGCTGTCCAGCCTGATCTCGAACACATATTACCACAATTTCGTCACGCACCTTCGGGAAGCGTGGTATCAGCGCGAGGTCTACAAGATCATCGACGCGGGCGGCAGCGTGAACGCGGACATCCTTTCGGACATCTTCCGCAAGAACCTCGAGCTGTTCTGGGGCGACGCCGCGGAGATCCCCGAAGGCGCCGAGCTGACCTGGATGCGGCAGCCGCATTACTACATGGGACTGTATCCGTACACCTACAGCGCGGGGCTCACGGTCGCGACGCAGGCGATGCTGCGCATCCGGAAGGAGGGCGCACCCGCCGTTGCAGACTGGAAGAGCTTCCTTGCCGCGGGCGGCTCGAAGACGCCTTTGGAGCTGGCGAAGCTTGCAGGCGTCGATATCGGCACCGACGGACCGCTGAACGCCACGATCGATTACATCGGCTCGCTGATCGACGAGATCATCAGGCTCACCGAGGAAATCGACGGCATCCGTCTTTGATCACAGAAACGGGCAGCCAAGCGGCTGTCCGTTTCGATTTGTTTTCCGCAAGTCTTGCAAAACGGCGGCGTCGCCGCTATAATACAAATGATATACAGTCCGGGCGTACGGACGGAAAGGACGTTTGCGATGAAACGGAGATGGCTGTCCTCCGCGCAGATTATCCCGATCGGGTTTCTGCTGGTGATCGCGGTCGGAACGGGGCTTTTGCTGCTTCCGTTTGCGACGGCGAGCGGACAGAGCGCGCCGTTTCTCACCGCGCTGTTCACCTCGACGACCTCGGTCTGCGTGACCGGGCTCGTCGTCGTCGATACCTTTTCCTACTGGTCGCTGTTCGGCAAGCTCGTGATCCTGGCGCTGATCCAGATCGGCGGGCTCGGCATCGTCGCCGTGTCCTCCACGCTGTTCATGCTGCTGCGCAAATCCTTCACGATCCGCGACCGCGCGATGCTGCGCGATTCGTTCGATCTGGATTCGCTGTACGAAGTGCTGCCGTTTCTGCGGAAGGTGGTCCTCGGGGTTCTGGCGATCGAAGGAATCGGCGCCGTTCTGTACGCGTTCGCGTTCGTGCCGCGTTTCGGCTTCGGCCGCGGGCTCTGGTATGCGGTCTTTCATTCGATCTCGGCGTTCTGCAACGCCGGGCTCGATCTGATCGGTCCGGAGAGCTTTATCCCGTTCCGAAACGATCCCTATGTGCTGACCGTTACGATGCTGCTGATCATCATAGGCGGGCTCGGTTATGTCGTTTGGTTCGATACGTTCACGACCGCGAAGGAATCGGCGCGGCGCCGCTTCGGGTTCCGCTGGTTCCTTAGGCATCTCGGCGAGCACACGAAGCTCGTGCTGCTTGCAAGCGCGGTGCTGATCGTGACCGGCGCCGCCGCGACGCTGCTTTTGGAGCTGCGCAATCCCGCAACGCTCGGCGCGATGCCGTGGGGCGAAAAGATTCTGAACGCGTTTTTCCAGTCGGTGACCTATCGCACCGCCGGGTTCGCTTCGATCCCGCAGGGCGCGCTGACCGACGGATCCGTACTGACGGGCTGCGTCTGGATGTTCATCGGCGGTTCTCCGATGGGCACGGCGGGCGGCGTCAAGACCGTTACGCTCGGCGTTCTGCTGCTGAGCGCGCTTTCCTATGTGCGCGGGCGTGCGGACACCGTTGTGTTCCGCCGCAGCATCACGCAGGAGCTGGTCAAAAAAGCCGCGGCGATCCTGTTCTTCAGCCTGCTGCTGTCGCTGCTCTCCTCGATCCTGCTGATTGCGGTCGACGGCGTGCCGCTGCCGGACGCGATCTACGAGGTGTTCAGCGCGACGGGGACGGTCGGGCTTTCCCGCGGGCTGACGCCGCAGCTGTCCGCTTTCGGGCGGATCCTGATCATACTTTGCATGTACCTCGGAAGGATCGGTCCGATCTCGCTCGCTCTGTTCTTCCATACGGACCTGTCCGGCGGAAAGAACATCCGCTATGCGCAGGGACGCTATTTCGTCGGATAATCAAGGAGGCATTATGAAAAAATCGATTGCGGTTCTCGGCTTGGGCCGATTCGGACAGTTTTTGACCTACGAGCTCAGCAGAAACGGCGCGGACGTCCTGATCGCCGACAGCGACGAGGAGACCGTCCGCAAGTTTGCCAACAGCGTCAGCTGCGCCATGAAAGCGGACCTGAACGATCCGGAGGTCATTCGCGGGCTCGGTCTTTCGGGCGTGGACACGGTCGTCGTTTCAATGGGCAGCAGCCTGGATTCCAGCATCATGTGCGTCATGGTTGCAAAGGAGCTCGGCGTGCCGCATGTGATCGCAAAGGCGGCTTCTCTGCGCATGGGGGAGATCCTGCGGCGCGTCGGCGCGGATGAGATCATCTATCCCGAAAAGGAGAGCGCCGAGATGACCGCAAGGCGGCTGCTGTCCTCCGACTTTCTGGAGTTTTTCGACCTCGGCTCGGAGCTGTGCGCGTTCAGCATGAAGCCGAAAAAGGACTGGATCGGCAAATCCCTGCGCGAGCTCCGGCTGCGCGACCGCTATCAGCTCAACGTCATGGCGATCCGCCAAGACGGCGTGACCAGCGCGACGATGGATCCCGACCAGCCGCTGGTTGCGGACTGCGAGCTGTTTGCCGTGGCGAAGCGCGGCGCGCTTGATCATATCCTGCATTGAACGGAATAAAGCAAAACGGACCGCTTCGGCGGTCCGTTTTTTCGTTGTTCGTTATTTGGATCTGTGGCGGTAGGTCAGCGGGCTGAACAGAAGGATGATCGGGAACAGTTCCAGGCGTCCGGCAAGCATTTCGAGCGAAAGCAGGACTTTCGACGCGCTGCTGTAAAAGCCGTAGTTCTCGGTCGGTCCGACCAGCGCGAGACCCGGTCCGATGTTCGATAGACACGCGAGCGTCGCGGTGAAGTTCGTCAGAAAATCCTGTTCGCCGAGCGAAAGCAGAAATACGCCCGTCGCAAGGCACACGACATACAGCAGGAAAAACGTCAGCGTCGCGCGGATCAGATCCGATCCGACCGGCTTGCCCTCCATGCGCACGACCGTGACCGCGCGCGGGTGCAGCAGCCTTCGCACCTCCTCCCGCGCCGCCTTGAACAGGATCACGACGCGGCTGATCTTCAGACCGCCGCCGGTCGAGCCCGCGCACGCGCCGAAGACCATCAGAAGCAGAAGCGTCATCTTGGAAAAGCCCGGCCATTGATCGAAATTGACCGTTGCGTAGCCGGTGGTCGTGATGATCGACGAGACCTGAAAATAGGCGTCCCGCAGCGTCAGCCCGAAGCCTTTTATCGCCGAAAACGTATTGATCGTGATCAGCACGACGGCTGTCAGCACGATCCCGCCGTAGACGCGCAGCTCTTCGGAACGGACGGCGTTCTTCCATTTGCCGATCAGGATCAGGTGATATAAGCTGAAATTGACGCCGAACAGCAGCATGAACGTGGACAGCACGACGTGGATATAGGTGCTGTCGTACGCTTTGATGCCTGCGTTCTTTACAGAGAATCCGCCGGTTCCCGCCGCGCCGAACGCATGGCAGACCGATTCAAACAGCGGCATGCCGCCAACCCGCAGAAGAATGATGAGGATCACCGTCAGAACGGAATAGACGGCATACAGGATCTTTGCGGTGTCGCGCATACGCGGAACGAGCTTGCCCTTGACGGGACCCGGAACCTCGGCGCGCATCAGGTGCATGGATCGCTCCTCGCCCATCGGCATGACCGCAAGGACGAACACGAGCACGCCCATGCCGCCGACCCAATGGGAGAAGCTTCTCCAGAACAGGATGCAGTGCGGAAGCTGTTCGACCGTCTCGAGGATCGATGCGCCGGTCGTGGTGAAGCCGGAGACGATCTCGAAGAGGCAGTCCCAGAAGGTACGGAACTCGCCCGAAAGCCACAGCGGCACCGCGCCGAACAGACTCATCAGCACCCACGCCGCCGCAACGACCAAAAAGCCCTCGCGCGCATAGATTGCCGTATCCTTCGGTTTTTTCAAGCCGAGCAGACCCAAGAGCCCCAGCGCGCCTATTGCGGGCAGGAAGCACCAGGTGATCGCCTCGTGGTAGTAAAGCCCGACGAACACGGAAGGAAGCATGAGCACCGCCTCGATCAGCATAATGCGGCTCAGCAGGAAGACGACCATCCGGCGGTTCATTTCGCTTCCTCCATAATATCGGAAAGATCGTTCAGGCGGCGCTGCTCGGTCACGACCAGCACGACGTCGCCCGCCCGGATGACGTCTGCGCCGCCCGGGATGATCGCCTTGCCGTTGCGCACGAGACAGGCGATCAGCAGATGCTTCTTCGTTTTCAGATCCTTGAGCGGGATGTTCAGAAGATTTCTGTTTTCTTCGCTCGCGTTAAACTCCAGCACCTCGATCGAGCCGTCCGCGATCTTATAGAGCCCGCGGATCCGTCCATGGTTCGCGCTCGCCTCACGGGCGCGCACATAGCGCAGGATCACGTTGGTCGCGACGCGCTTCGGGGAGATGACGGAATCGAGCGCCGTTTCCTTCACAAGGCTTTCGAGCCCGTCGTTATTGACCTTGGCGATGACCTTGCCGACGCCGTGGCGCTTCGCGTACAGCGCGGAAAGCACATTGCCCTCGTCCAGTCCGGTCAGGGCGACGAACGCGTCCGCGCGCTCGATGCCTTCCTCCTGCATCAGATCGTGATCGGTGACGTCGCCGTTGATGACGACCGCGTCCGGCAGAAGCTCTGCGATATTGCGCGCGGCGTCGCGGCTGCGCTCGATGATCTTGACCGAAAGATTGCTTCTCAAAAGCTCCTGCGCAAGGTAGTAGCTGATGCGCCCGCCGCCGCCGAGGATGACCGAACGGATCGGGTTTGCGATCACGCCCGCCTTGCGGAGCGCTTTTGCGACCTCACGCGGGGCGCCGGTGACGTAGAGAACGTCCCCGCCCGAAAGCGTGAATCCGCCGGACGGGATCGTAAATTCGCCGCCGCGCTCGACCGCGCAGATCAGGACCTTGACCCCGAGCTTCTGCGGCAGCTCATACAGCGGAATGCCGGACAGCACGCTCTTTTCCGGCAGTCTGCAGGTGACCAGCTCGACGTGCCCGCGGGCGAACAGCTCCACATGCGTCGCCGCCGGGAACCGTAAAACACGCGCGATCTCTTCCGCCGCCTGCCGGTCCGGATTGACCGTCATCGAAAGCCCGAGATCCTCGGAGATGCGGTACATATTGTTTGCGTATTCGGGGTCGCGGACCCGCGCGATCGTATGCTTTGCGCCGATCTTATGCGCGATCAGACACGAAAGCAGGTTGATCTCGTCGCTGGTCGTCACCGCCAGAAGCAGATCGGCGTCCTTTGCGCCGGCTTCCTCCAGCACGGAAAAGACCGCGCCGTTTCCGACGTAGCCGATCACGTCCTGTGTGTTGCTGATCTGCTCGATGACCGATTCGCTCCGGTCGATAACGGTCACGCGGTGACCCTCCGCAACGAGCTGCACCGCAAGCGTCGATCCCATCTTTCCGCATCCGACGATCATGATCTGCATGAGGATTCCTCCGAAAAACAGTTACATAATACATTATTATATCATTATATGCCGGAAAAAACAAGGTTTTCGGGCAAATCCTTCCGACCGCCCCGCAAAGGCGCGGACCCGCCGCCGATCCCGCCGCGGGACGATTTACCGGACATTCCGACGTTATTTTACATCTTATGTCTTGAATGCTGCGAAAAAAAGAGGTATGATATACAATACGATTTTATCGGATCATGGGGGAACGGGAATGTCTGCGATCGGCTGGTACAACGGCACGCTCGGCGCGCTTGACGGCATGACGGTGCCGATGAACGACCGCGCCGTGTATTTCGGCGACGGCTGCTATGAGGCGTGCCTTGCATACGGGACGCGCGCGTTTGCGCTGGATGCGCATATCGACCGGTTTATGAGAAGCCTTTCGGGGCTTGCGATCCCGTTTCATATGGACCGCGGCGCGCTGAAGGCGGTACTGACGGAATGTCTTCGCGCGGCAGAAGAGCCCTGCGCCGTGCTCTACTGGCAGGCGTCCCGTGCAACGGCGCGGCGGACGCACGCATTCCCGGAGGGCGGGCAGGAGCCGAACCTTCTCATCACTGTGACGCCGAAGATCCTTCTGCCGCCGGAGCGAACCCTGAAGCTGATCACAACGGACGACGTTCGCGGCACGATGTGCCACCTGAAGACGCTGAATCTGATCCCGAACGTGCTCGCAAACGAGCGCGCAAAGGAAGCCGGCGCGGACGAGGCGGTTTTCGTTCGCGACGGGCTGGTGACCGAGGGCTCGCATACGAACATTTTCATCCTCCGGGACGGCGAGCTGTTGACGCATCCGACCGACGAGCGCATCCTTGCGGGCGTGACGCGCGCGATCCTTCTGAACCTTTGCGAAAAAGTTGGCGTACCGGTTTTGGAGCAGGCGTTTTCAAAGGCAGATCTGTTCGCCGCAGACGAGGTGTTTGTAAGCTCCAGCACGCTCGGCGTGCGGCGCGCGGCGTCGGTCGACGGCGCGGCGGTCGGCGGCAAAGCCGCGGCGCTGTTTGAACGTCTGCAGCGGGCGTATCAAACGTATTTTGACGGAGAGATGGCATGAGCGGGAAAAAGAAGATCCCAAAACAGCAAAAGCGGGAGCATCGGCTGCGGAACATGATCCTTGCGATCGCGCTGCCGGTCCTTGCGCTGCTGATCGCCGTCTCCTTCGTGCTGCTGAGCGTGTTTTACGGCGCGGTGAGAAGAAGCCTTACGATCGAGCTCGGCAGCGAATCGCCGGAGGCGGCGGCGTTCTTGCGGCGGGACGGGGGCGAAGCGGCGTATGAGACCGCGCCCGAGCCGGTTTACCGGAAGCCCGACAGCTATCGGCTGAGCATCCGGCATGCGGGACGCACGGTCCCGGTCGTTTTGCGCGTGCGCGACACGAAAGCGCCGACGGCAGACGCGCAGGAACAGACCGTTGCGCTGGGGACCTCTCTCTCGCCGGACAGTCTGATCGAAAATCTGAAGGACGCGGGTCTCGTCCGGATCACGTTTGAACAGGCGCCGGACTGCTCCGCGATCGGCGATTACGAGGCGGTCGTGCTGTTGGAGGACGAAAGCGGAAACCGGTCCCGCGTGACCGTTCCGGTGCATGTGCGCATGGCTTTGGACGAGCTTGTTCTGGAAGCGGGTTCGCCTGCGCCGACCGAGGACGAGCTGCTGCTTTCGGCATACGGCGACGTGCGGATCACGCCGATCACCGAGGAGATGATGCGGACGCCGGGGACCTACACGCTTGAGATCACGGCGGACGGAACGAGATCCGAAACGCGGCTTGTCGTACGGGACACGGTCCCGCCGACGGGCAGGGGGATCACGCAGATCCTCGCGCCGGGCGATGCGGTCCGACCGGATATGTTCGTGACCGATGTGTATGACGAAACGGCGGTTGCGGTGACGTTTGCCGCGCCTCCGGATTTGGACAGTCTGGAGCCGCAGACGGTCGCGCTGGAGCTTCGGGACCGCGGCGGCAACGTCGCGACGGTGTATGCGACGCTGCTGTTTACAAACGCGGCGCCGAAGGTGATCGAAGCGCGGCATATGGGCGTTTCCGTGAGGGAGCTTTTGGAGGAGGGGACCTATACGGAGGCGTCGCTCGACATGCAGTTTATCCCGGACGACGTCGGACAGCATGTGATCGCGGTTACGGTCGACGGTGTGCGGAACATCGCGCTGATCGAGGTGCGGGACACGACGCCGCCCCTGATCACGGTCAAGCGGTCGCAGTGGTATCTTGGCACGCCGATCGCCGCGGACGGGCTTGCGGATACGGAGGACGTAACCGAGGCGTCACTCGAATACCTCCGGGAACCGGACTGGAACCGGGAAACGCAGCAGGTCACGTTCGTTTCGGTCGATACGAGCGGCAACCGCGCCGAAGAGACGATCACGCTGACACTGACGCAGGACGTCGAGCCGCCGGAGCTGTACGGCGTGCGCGATCTTTACGGCTATGTGGATGAACCGGTGGCGTACCTTTCGGACGTCTTTGCGTGGGACGATTGTGACGGCGACGTCGAGGTCACGGTCGACGCGTCGGCGGTGGACGGCTCGCGCATCGGCAGCTATCCCGTGGTGTATTACGCAAAAGACAAGCGCGGCAACACGGCAAGCAGGCAGGCGACGATCCGCATCGTCACGTCCAAGGTCGAGGTGGACCGCGCGCAGGAGGTTGCGGATGGGATCATCGCAAAGATCCTGACCGACGACATGACGCTTGCCGAACAGATCGAAGCGATCTACGATTATGTTTTTACAAAAGTGCATTACGTTGCGACCTCGAACAAGCAGGACTGGCGCAGCGAGGCGGTGCGCGGGCTGACGACCGGCAGGGGCGACTGCTTCACGTCCTATGCGGCGGCAAGGCTGCTGCTCGAACAGACGGACGCTGAAATCAAAAGCGTACAGCGTTCCGGTGACAATACGCATCACTACTGGCTGCTGGTCAACATCGGCACGGGCTGGTATCACTTTGACGCCTGCAGCGCATGGACCGGCAAATACCGCTGCTTCATGTGGACCGACGCCGAGACGCGCAGCCACAGCAGGAGCTACTGGAACTATGACCCGTCGCTGTACCCGCCGGTCGCGACGAAGCCCTACAAGGGAAAATGAAGAAATGAAGGAATGAAGGAATGAAGTCGGCGACAGAGCTTTTGCGCATACAGGCAGAAACACGCCCGGACCGGGCGATGTTCACGGACGAAACGGAAACGCTGACGTTTGCGGACGTTGAAGCGCGCTCCGACCGCATCGGTTCGGCGCTATTGCGCCGCGGCGCGGACGCTGAACCGGTCCTTGTGTTTATGAAACGGAGCGGGGCGATGATCGCGGCGTTTTTCGGCGTGTGGAAGGCGAACTGCTTCTATGTGCCGGTCGACGCCGAAATGGGCGAAAGCCGTATCCGCTCGATCCTCGACCGCGTCCGGCCGCGCTTTGCGATTCGGGACGAAAGCGCTGAGGAACTGCTTTCCGCCTGCGGCTTTTCGGGCGAAGCGCTCGACGCAGGCGCGATCCTTTCGGAGCCTGCCGAGCCCGAAGCGCTCGAAGCCGCGGCAAAGCGGCAGCTCGATTCCGATCCCGCGTATCTCGTGTTCACAAGCGGGTCTACCGGCGCGCCGAAGGGCGTCGTGGGCGTACACCGCGCGGTGCTCGATTATGCCGAACAGATCACAAAGACGCTGCGTGCCGATGAGACCGACGTGTTCGGCATGCAGGCGCCGCTGTATGTGGACGCCTGTCTTAAGGAGATCCTGTCCGCGCTGAAATGCGGATCGGGCGTCGTGCTCGTGCCGAAACGGCTGTTTATGACCCCGGTCCCGCTGGTGGAATACCTGAACGCGCATCGTGTCACGGCGCTCTGCTGGGTCGTGCCCGCGCTGACGCTGATCTCGGCGCTGCATACGTTCGACGCAATCGTGCCGCAATACCTTAAAACCGTCGCGTTCGGCAGCGAGGTCATGCCGCCGAAGCAGCTTCAGATCTGGCGGGAGCATGTTAAGGCGCGCTATCTCAATCTGTACGGACCGACCGAATGCACCGGCATGTCGTGCTTCTATGAGGTCGACCGCGACTTTAAACCCGGCGAGCGCATCCCGATCGGACGCGCGTTCGACAACACCGAGATCTTTCTCCTCGACGAGACCGGACGCCGGGCGGACGAGGGTGAAATGTACATTCGCGGCACGGCGGTATGCCATGGCTACTACCGCGATCCGGAGCGCACGGCAAAGGCGTTCGTGCCAAATCCGTTGAATCCGGATTATCCCGAAACGGTTTACAGAACCGGCGATCTCGGACGGATCAACGATCGCGGCGAGCTGGAGTTTTTGGGCAGGAAGGACGATCAGATCAAGCACATGGGGCACCGCATCGAGCTCGGCGAGCTCGAAGCCGCGGCAAAAACGGTCGACGGCGTGGACGCCGCATGCGCGGTGTTCGACCGCGAAAAAAGCCTTTTGGGGCTTGTCTATACCGGAACGATCGAAAAAGCGACGCTGCTTTCGGCGCTTAAAGCAAAGCTTCCCGAATACCTGCTGCCGAAGCGCACGGCAAAGGTTTTGAGCCTGCCGCTGACCGAAAACGGCAAGACCGACCGCAGGGCGGCGGCGACGCTGATCAAATGAAGGGATGAAGAATGAAGGAATGAGGGAGGAAGATCCTCCGGAACGTCCGGATCCACTTGACACAACAGGAGAGAATATGGAACGACTTTTGGACATTTTGCGGGAGCTGCATCCCGAAACGGACTTTGAGAACGAAACGCGGCTCGTCGACGGCGGGATCCTCGCCTCGTTCGACATCGTCATGCTGATCACGCGGATCGAGGAGGAGTTTGACGTCGTGATCCCGGCAAAGGACATCGTGCCGGAGCACTTCAATTCCGCAAAGGCGCTCTTCGCGCTGATCACAAGGATCGCGGAGCAGGACGACTGATGCTGTTCCCGTCGTGGGCATTTCTTCTGTTTCTGGCGGTACTCGTGCCCGTGTACTATCTGGTGCCGAAACGGATCCAATGGATCGTGCTGCTGCTCGCAAACGCAGTCTTTATCTGCTTTGCGGGGCTTTTGGGCGCGGTCTTTCTGGTCGTGACGGTGATTACGGTGTACGCGGCGACGCGGGCGTTCGACGCGCTGTTTGCCCGTCAGCGCGAGACGCTTGCCGCCATGAAGGGGACGCACACGAAGGAGGAGCGAAAGGCGGTACGGCTGCGGTTTGAAAAGAAGCGGCGGCTTGTGTTGATCGCGTGTCTGATCGTCAATTTCGGGATCTTGTTCGCGCTCAAATACGGCGCGATGCTCGGCAGACTCTCCGCGGGGCTGTTCGGCACGAGGGCGTTCGGGCAGGACCTTGCGCTCACGATGGGCATTTCGTTCTACACGTTCTCGACGGTCGGATACCTGCTCGACGTGTACCGCGAATCGATCCTGGCGGAAAAGAATCCGCTGAAGCTTGCGCTGTTCACCTCGTTCTTCCCGCTTCTCGTACAAGGACCGATCACGCGGTTCGAGACGGTGGGATGGCAGCTTACAAAGCCGCACGCGTTCGACGGAAAGCGCTTTTTATCCGCATCCTTGCGCATCGCGTGGGGGTACTGGAAAAAGCTGATCGTTGCCGACCGGCTGCTCGTTGCGGTCAAGGCGCTCTGCGCCAGACCCGACGTGTATCGCGGGGATTTCATCTTCGTCGAGATGCTCCTCTATGCCGCGTGCCTCTATGCGGACTTCACCGGCGGCATCGACATCACGATCGGCGTGGGCGAGATGCTGGGGATCACGATCGAGGAAAACTTCCGCCGTCCGTACTTTTCCAAGAGCATTTCGGAATACTGGCGGCGCTGGCACATCACGCTCGGCGAATGGTTCAAGCGTTACGTCTACTACCCGCTGTCGGTATCGAAGCCGATGCGTGATCTTTCCAAAGCCACGCGGCGCCTCGGCACAGGCATTTCGCGGCGTGTGCCGGTCTACCTTGCGACGCTGCTCGTGTGGGCACTGACCGGCGCATGGCACGGAAGCAATCTGACGTTCCTCGTCTGGGGGCTTTTGAACGGCGCCGTGATCCTGCTTTCCGAAGAACTGAAGCCGCTGTACGCGCGGTTCCGCAAGCGCTTCCCGCGGCTCACCGAAAGCGCGTTCTACCGCGGGTTTACCGTGGTCCGCACGGTGCTGCTGCTGTCGTCGCTGCGCATTCTCGACTGTTACGGCACGGTCAAAGAGGCGTTTTCGTCGTTCTTCTCCATGTTCACGACGTGGAACTGGGGCGCGGTGTTCCGGGGCGGCGTACAGTCGCTGGGACTTTCGTATTTCGATTACGCGATCGCGTTCTGCGGCGTGGTCCTGATGTTTGCGCTTTCGACGGTGCAGCGGAAGGGCGCGATCCGACCGCGGATTTTGAAACGCGGCGCGGTGTTTTCCGTCTGCGTGCTGCTCGTGCTGATCGGCACGATCCTGCTCTTCGGACGGTACGGCTTCGGCTTCGACGCCTCGCAGTTCATCTATAACCGGTTCTGAGTATGAAACGAAAAAGTTTGACCTTCATCGGCATCCTGCTTGCCTGCATCGTGTTTTTCGGAGCGCTGTACGCGGTCTCGCGCCTCGTCGCGCCGAAATACCGCACTTCGCCGCTCGAAGGGCATCTGACAGGCGAGTATTACGATGAGAAGACGACGCACGACGTGCTGTTCATCGGCGACTGCGAGGTGTTCTCGAACTTCTCGCCGGTCACGCTGTACAACGAATACGGGATCACGTCGTTCATCCGCGGCAGCGCGCAGCAGCTCGTCTGGCAGTCCTATTCTCTTTTGGAGGACGCGCTTTTGACCGAAACGCCAAAGGTCGTCGTTTTCAACGTGCTGGCGCTGAAATACGGCGAGCCGCAGTCCGAGGCGTACAACCGCATGACGCTCGACGGCATGCGCTGGGGCGGCGCAAAGGTCCGTGCGATCCGGGCGAGCATGACGGAGGGCGAGGACTTTATGAGCTATCTCTTCCCGCTCTTGCGCTATCACGATCGGATCGGAACGCTTTCGCGCGAGGATTTTGCGTACTGGTTCACGGACGGCGAGCCGGTCTCGTTCAAGGGGTATCTTTTGCGCACGGAAGTCCGTCCCGCGACCGACCTGCCGACGGAGAGCTACGATCCGAAGCTGCCCGAAAGCAGCATGCAATGGCTCGGGAAGATGGCGGATCTGTGCGAGGAGAAGGGGATCGCGCTCGTGCTTGTGAAGTCGCCGTCGATCTATCCCAAGTGGTATCCCGAATGGGACGAAACGGTCGCGGCGTTTGCAAAGGCGCGCGGATTGCGTTACGACAACATGATCGCGGAAAACGACGCGATCGGCATCGACATGCAGACCGACACCTGCGACATGGGACAGCACCTCAATGTATACGGCGCGGAAAAGCTCTCCCGCTTCTACGGCGCGGTGCTGCAAAAGACTTACGATTTGCCGGATCATCGCGGCGAAGCGGCGTACGACGCGGATTATGCGGCGCTTACAAACCGGTATGTAACCGAAAAGAATCTGAGAAGATCGGAGGATAACTGATATGAAACGAACGGCGATCCTGCTTCTTGCGGCATTGCTTCTGTGCGCGATCGGCTGCGGCGGACAGGCGGACGACCCGAACGCGGTGTTCATCGACCCGAACGCGGTGCGCGGCGGCGAGTACGGCGAACTGTACTTTGAGGCGAACGGCGTGCGCTTCGGGATCTTCGACGAAGCGGCGCCGGTCCTTTCGGCGCTTTCCGAGGAAAAGAGCAGCTTCACGCGCGAAAGCTGCGCGTTCGACCGACCGGACGTGTTCCACCTCTTCGATTCGTTCGAGATCATGACGAACGAAATCGACGGTGTCGACCGCATCACGGCGATCACGATCAAGGACGACCGGGTCAAGATCCCGCAGGGGCTTTATATCGGCATGTCCGAAGCGGACGCCGCGGCGGCGTTTCCCGCGCTTTCGGACGCCGGCTGGAATCTTGCCGACGGCACGGCGCTGCTGTCCGTTACGATCGCCGACGGCACGGTAAAGGGCATTGTCTACACCCCCTCGATCACGGACGACTGAGATGCGAAGAGCGCGGATGCCGGTCTTGTTTGCGCTGCCGACGCCCGCGCCTTTGGGAACGGACGCGCCGTAAAAGCCAAAGAAAAAGGAGTTGTCCGATGCGGACAGCTCCTTTTGCATGTTTCGCTTACTTGATGAAGCCGAGCTGCTTTGCCTGCTCGATGTACTTCGGCATGTCGGTCAGGGAAACCTGAACGTCATGCTTTTTTGCAAAGGTGAGGAACTCCTGGATCGAGACCTTGCCGTCGGCAAGGATCGCCGCGACCTCGTCCTGAAGCGCTTTGTCGGTCTGATACTGCTGGACCAATTCTTCTACGGTTGCCATAATGTTTCCTCCTTGTTTTTATATATAATTATTATAACACACCTTTCCGCAAATTGCAAATGCAATTCAAACGTGCTATACTGAACAAAGAAACCGAAGGAGGGAACGACCGTGCGCCTGTTTCATAAAGACAAGGGACCGGGGTATGACGCCGAAGCGCTTACGCCCGCGATCAAAAAGAGCATCTGCACCGGCGAGGCAGTCGCCGGGTTTGTCGATCGTCGGACCGGCAGATTCATCGACGTCGTGCTGATCCGCAGCCAAAAGGACCTCGACGCCTTCCGCGCCGAATACAACATCACCGACCCGATCAAAACGATCTGGTGAACAGCAGAAACAATACGGAGGAACGGGCATGCATATTCTGGTTCTGAACGGTTCGCCGAAGGGCGAAAACAGCATCACGCTGCAAACGGTGCGCTATCTTGAAAAGCGATTCAAGGATGAGACCTTCGAGGTTCTGCACGTCGGACAGCGCATCAAAGCGCTTGAAAAGGATTTTACAAAGGCGGCGGAAGCGCTGAAAAACGTCGATCTTCTGCTGTTCTGCTATCCGGTCTATACCTTTCTTGTGCCGAGCCAGCTCCACCGGTTCATCGAGCTTATCAAGGAGCACGGCGTCGACCTGAAAGGCAAGTGCGCCGCGCAAATCACAACCTCGCTGCATTTCTATGACATCACCGCGCACCGCTTCATCCGCGACAACTGCGACGATCTCGAACTCTCCTATCTCGGCGGGCTGTCTGCGGACATGGAGGACCTTTTGAAGCCGCAGGGAAGAAAGGACGCGGAGGACTTCTTCCGCTTTCTTCTGTGGCGCAAGGCGCACGGGTACGCCGAGCCGAAACGCTGCGAACCGAAGCCGTTCACACCGGTCCCGCTTTCGGAATCCGCCGCGCCCGCGATGCTTTCGGGCGGCAGGGTCGCCGTAGTTGCGGACTTCGACCCGGAGGAGGAGAGCCCGATCCGCGCCATGGTCTCGCGGTTTCTGCGCGTCGCGCCGTTTGAAACGACGCTTGTGAACCTTCGCGAATTTCCGTTTGCGGGCGGGTGCCTTGGGTGCTTTCAGTGCGCCGCAAAGGGCGCGTGCGTCTATAAGGACGGCTTCGACTCGTATTTGCGTGAAAAGATCCAGACCGCGGACGCGATCGTCTACGCGTTTGCGATCAAGGACCATTCGATGGGCTATCGCATGAAGCTCTACGACGACCGGCAGTTCTGCAACGGACACCGCACGGTCACGATGGGCAAGCCTGTAGGCTACCTCGTTTCCGGTCCGCTTTCGAAGGAGGAGAACCTCCGCACCGTGATCGAGGCGCGCGCCGAGGTCGGCGGGAACTTCCTCGCGGGCGTCGCATGCGACGAATCCGATCCGGACGCGGGCATCGAAGCGCTCAGCGACACGCTGCGTTACGCGGTCGATCACGCCTATCAGCCGCCGAAGACGTTCTGGGGCGTCGGCGGGATGAAGATCTTCCGCGACCTGATCTATCAGATGCGCGGGCTGATGAAGGAGGACCACCGCTTTTATAAGAAGCACGGATTCTACGACTTCCCGCAGAAGCGCAAGGGACGCATCCTCGGCATGTACCTGGTCGGCGGCATGATGCGCAACAAGAAGCTCCAAAAGAAGCTCTCCGGCAAAATGACCGAGGGTATGCTGATGCCGTACAAAAAGGCGCTCGAACAGGCGGAGAAGGAGTGACGCTCTCCTACGAGACAGCGCGCGTCCAAAAGCCTCCCTTGTGCAAAGGGAGGTGGATCGGCGAAGCCGAGACGGAGGGATTGTCGATGAATTGCGCCTTGCGGCGCACGATATGCGGTGCATGACACCCCCTCATCACCGCTTCGCGGAGCTTCTCCACCCTGAAGGGGGCGAAGCCTCTGCGTGTGCCATCCCAAAGGCCTTCCCCTTGAGGGGAAGGTGCCATAGCGAAACGCAGTTGAGTGAAGGCGGATGAGGTGGACACGCGCAGAAAAGCGGAAAGCTTTTCACGGATGAATCGGACGAACGCAAAGCGTTCGTTGCCCCAAACACCTCATCAGTCACCTGACGGTGACAGCTTCCCCTCAAAGGGGAAGCCCCTGCATGTGCGCTAAAAGCCTGTGCTCGCCACCTGCCCTCGCAAGGACGGGTGGATTCGCGGCAAACAGTAGGGGACGCCGACCCCGGCGTCCCGTCAAAGAACGGTTCTCCTGTTTCGGGAGGATCGTTTTATTCTTTACATGCATGACGCAATTCTGTTGCATCTCTTTGGTATGATGTGGAAAAAGAGGAGGGCAAAGCATGAAAAAAACACTTTGCGCGCTGCTTGCGCTGATTTTGATATGCAGCGCCGTCGGCTGCGGAGCGGTGGAACAACCGTCCGGACAGCAGGCGGAGCCCGGTTCGATCGCCGAGACCGAACCGACCGAAACGGAGACCGGGGAACCGTTCGAGGGACAGCCGTTCATGCTTTCGGATCACCTCAATACGAGCTGGAACAGCCGTTATGTCGGCATTGACGAGGAGCCGTATTTCTTTCAGGAGTCGCTTTCCGTGTACGGAGACGGGGACGCGACGCTGACGCACGACCGCGTCGATTACCGCCTGAAGGACAACGGCGGGACGTACCTTCTCGAAAAGGATCTGTACGCCTCTCCGTTTGAAACGGAACCGTGCCTGACGCTTGCGACGGGCGAGATCCGTCTGCTCACGGACGGCGAAACGGTGCGCTTTGAGGTCGTTTCCGATCCGCTCGGCGTTTTCGACGGATTTGATTCGCAAAACGCCGTCCTGAAGCAGCACATGTATTTCGGGGAGCCGTGGAAGCCCTATAAAGGGCAGTACACGCCGCGCATATCCGGCACGGATCTGCAATTTCAGCCGCGAACGGAGTGGATCGCGGGCGGTCCGCATGCAGAGGAAAACGGCGGGCTGTGCTATTACGGAAACTGCGTCCTGAAAACGGAAGCGGACGGCACGGTGAAAGGGTACATCCGGCGGACCTCAGAAGCGGAGCGCGAGGACTGCTTGCTTTTATGGGCGCCGGACGCTGCGGCGCTGGTGCGTCCGGACGACGCGGAGCTGCTTTATTACGGCGGCGTCACCGGCGACCGGGAATGGGACGAAACCGAAAACTGCCGAACGTATGGAATCAAAGCATGTTATGACCCGTATGCGCTGAAAGTCGGCAATAAACTGCTGCTGGAAAAGAAGGGAATGTCGGAAAACCCCGAACCGGAATACGTGCTCGGGTACGGGCGCTACGAGATCGAAGCAAGGTTCACCGAAAACGGCTGGACAAGCGAGCCGCTTTCGATGAAGTGGGACGAGGACGATGAAGACGACTACGGCGAGGATTTTTTGAAGCTCACCAAGGACGGCAGGATGCTGCTGATCTATCTGGACGGGCTGTACACCTATTCGCAGGGGGCGTTTGCCTATGTGCTGCTCGACGCTGACGGCAAGCTCGAAAGCTGGGGCGGGCAGATGCCGGTCGACCATACAGTTGCGGACGCCTGCGCACAGACAAAGGAATTTCCGGACGAGTTCAGCGAGATCGGGCTTTGGGGTCTATGGGAGGACGATCGTGTGCTGCTGCTGGACGACGGACGCATCCTTGTGACCTACTCGGGACATGAAAGCGGCGAACTGCTTGCTTCCGTCATCTTCGACCCGCGGAATCCGTAAGAAACCGCGCGCGGCGCAACCAAAAGCCTCCCTTGTGCAAAGGGAGGTGGATCGGCGAAGCCGAGACGGAGGGATTGTCGATGAATTGCGCCTTGCGGCGCACGATATACGGTGCATGACACCCCCTCATCACCGCTTCGCGGAGCTTCTCCACCCTGAAGGGGGTGAAGCCTCTGCGTGTGCCATCCCAAAAGCCTTCCCCCTGTTATGGGGAAGGTGTCACGACGAAGGAGTGACGGATGAGGAGTAAACGCGGAAAAGCGTCTGCTTTTCGCGGATCCGTAAATTGCCTTGCGGCGAGATATGCACTTTGCAGCGTATGATATGCCTTGCAGCACATAACACCCCCTCATCACCGCTTCGCGGAGCTTCTCCACCCTGAAGGGGGCGAAGCCTCTGCGTGTGCCATCCCAAAAGCTTTCCCCCTGTTATGGGGAAGGTGTCACGACGAAGGAGTGACGGATGAGGAGCGCATGCGGAAAAGCGTCAGCTTTTCGCGGAGGAATCGTGCAGCTGCACATGAATTGTGTCAGAGCCGCATGAATCGTGCTTGGCACATATTCTGACTACCCCTCAGTCAGCAAAGCTGACAGCTCCCCTGACAAGGGGAGCTCGAGAATCACGCCAACGCTGACCTTCCTCTGATGAGGAAGGTGTCACCAAAGGTGACGAAAGGAGAGAAGAATTGCGCCTTGCGGCGCACGATATACGGTGCATGACACCCCCTCATCATCGCTTCGCGGAGCTTCTCCACCCTGAAGGGGGCGAAGCCTCTGCGTGCACCATCCCAAAGGCCTTCCCCTTGGGTGGGGAAGGCGGTGAGAAACGAGCGGGATGAGGTAAAGCTGTGTATGGGACGCCGACCCCGGCGTCCCGTTCACGAATGAATTTACCGGATCAGCTTCGATGCGAGCGCGTTCGCAAGCTGCAGATAGTAGCCGAAGCGTTCGTCGTCGCGGGCGTCGTAGCGGTTGCCGAGCATGATCCACTCGCAGTATTCGTAAAACAGAAAATGATCAAGCGCACGGCGATAGTCCGAATAGGCTATGCCGTGCTTTTTCGGCAGGTGCTCGTAGTAGTATTCGATCGCAAACTCGCGGTCCTCATGCGAGAGATAAAAATACGCGTTCCGGTCCTCGCGCCCATGCGCGATCAGCCGCGCAAACGCGGACAGGTATGGCAGCACGCCGCCGTATTCCCAGTCGATCAGCACTGCGCGTTCGTCATTCGCAAGCACATTGATCGGCAGCAGATCGTCGTGGCAGAGCGCCCGCGGCGTTTCCGAAAAGACGCGCCGAAACGCCGCATACGCGCGTTCGAGCAAGTCCGATCCGAGGTATTTTCCGCGGTTTTCAATGCCCTTTATCGCCATGTCCATCGTGACGCAGACGTCATATAGGTCCTCACGCTGCCAGTATTCCTCCTGCGAGGCTGTAAGCGCGTCGAGCGCACAAACGAGACGCTTCCGGTCGCAGATGCGCAGATCGTGCAGGGGAACGTATTCGGTGAGAAAATAATCGTCGCCGTTGTACCGGCATGCGCCCAAAGCTGCGGGGACGTACGGCTTTTTCTCCGCAAAGAAGCTGCGGTAGACCGGAAGCTCGTATGCCTTCGCGCGCTTCAGCACGCAAGGCGGCTCGGCGTCGATCTTCCACACGGCGTATTCGGCGCCGTCCTCGTCCGAGGTGAACGCGGAGATCGCGCCGTCCGCGACGGCTTCGATGCCGAGCAATGAAAGGATTTCCCGTAATTCCCCGATCGACGGCTTTATCTTCTCCTCCATAGCGTCCTCCCGATGTGTTTTCCGATGTACCGCCATTCTATCACAAAACCCGCGCCGTACGCAACGCGAATATATTTTTTGAACGGCGCAAAACGGGGTGACAGGACGATCGCGGCATGATACAATGAACACAGAATCATAGGAAAGGCGGACACGGCATGGAACAGCTGACGGACATGAAGTATCTGAAACTTCTCGCGCACGAGTACCCGACGATCGCGGAGGTCTCCACGGAGATCATCAACCTGAAGGCGATCCTGAACCTTCCGAAGGGCACGGAGCATTTCATTTCGGACATTCACGGCGAATATGAAGCGTTCATCCATATGCTGAAGAACGCGTCCGGCGTGATCCGCAAAAAGATCGACATCCTCTTTGAAAACTCTGTGACCGAGTCGGAGCGCAACACGCTTGCGACGCTGATTTACTATCCGCGCCAGAAGCTGGATCTTCTGAAGCGCGCGGGCGTCGTCAATGCGGAATGGTACAAGATCACGCTTCGGCGCATGGTCGAGGTCTGCCGTTTCTCCGCGGCAAAGTACACGCGCAGCAAGGTCCGCAAAGCGCTGCCTGAGGATTACGCCTACATCATCGACGAGCTTCTGCACGCGATCGAGACCGAGGACAAGGTCCGCTACAACAACGAGATCATCCGCTCGATCATCGAGACCGAGCAGGCGGACGCGCTGATCGTGGCGCTAAGTAACCTCATCCAGCGGCTCGTCATCGACCGGCTGCACATCGTCGGCGACGTGTTCGACCGCGGCCCCGGCGCGCACATCATCATGGACCGGCTGCTTTCCTATCATAATGTGGATATCCAGTGGGGCAATCACGACATCCTGTGGATGGGCGCCTCCGCGGGCAACCGCGCGCTCATCGCGACCGCAATCATCAATTCGCTGAAATACGGCAACGTCGACACGATCGAGGACGGCTACGGCATTTCGCTCTCACCGCTTCTGAAGTTCGCGCTCGAAACATACGGCGACGATCCCTGCACGAAGTTCCTCCCGCGCGAGGTCGGCGACGCGCACCACGACAATCCCGAGATGATCGCCAAGATGCACAAGGCGATGGCGATCATCCTGTTCAAGCTGGAGGGGCAGATCATCGAAAAGAACCCCGACTATCACATGGAGCATCGCCGCATGCTGCACCGTGTGGACTATGAGCGCGGAACGATGGTCATCGACGGCGTCGAGTACGAGCTTGCCGACAAGCGGTTCCCGACCGTGCTGCCCTCCGATCCGTATGTGCTGACCGAGGAGGAGGAGGACCTCATGGACAAGCTGCGCACGGCGTTCTATCACTCCGGCAAGATCCGCGAGCATACGAAGTTCCTGTTCTCGCACGGCAGCATGTATCTCGTGTGCAACGGCAACCTCCTGTTCCACGGCTGCGTGCCCGCAAACCCGGACGGCACATTCGCGTCCGTCACGATCGACGGCAAAGAATACGCGGGCAAAGCGCTGTTCGACAAGGCGGACGCGCTGGTGCGCCAGGGCTTTTTCACCAAGTGGGGCACGCCCGAACGCGAGCAGGGGCTCGACTTCTTCTGGTACATGTGGTGCGGCACCAATTCGCCGCTCTTCGGCAAGGACAAGATGACGACGTTCGAGCGCTACTTCATCGACGACAAGGCGACGCACGAGGAGCACAAGAACCCGTACTTCAAGCTCGCCGAGCATGAGGACTTTGCGATCAAGATCCTCGAAGAGTTCGGGCTTTCCGGCGATCCCGATTCGCACATCATCAACGGACATGTGCCGGTCAAGATCAAGAAGGGCGAATCCCCGATCAAGGCGAACGGCAGGATCTTCGTCATCGACGGCGGCATGTCCAAGGCGTACCAGTCGCAGACGGGCATTGCGGGCTACACGCTGATCTACAACTCGCAGCACATGATCCTTTCGTGCCACGACCCGTTCGTCACGGTCAACGAGGCGATCCGCGCCGAGGTGGATATCCATTCCACGCAGCAGATCGTCTATACGCCGCACACCAGAAAGCGCGTTGCGGACACCGACGTCGGCAAGACGCTCACCGAGCGCATCGACGACCTTACGCGCCTGCTCGCCGCGTACCGCTCCGGCGCGATCAAGGAGCATTCGAGATAACCGCCGGTCTGCTGCGTTCCATTACAGAGGAGCCGTCGCGCGCATTCCAAAGCTTTGATCCGACAACAGACCGCGCGTCGCCGGCATTCCACGCAGCAGACCGTCTATACGCCGCACACCAGAAAGCGTGTTGCAGATACGGACGTCGGCAAAACGCTCACCGAGCGCATCGACGACCTTACGCGCCTGCTCGGCGCGTACCGCTCCGGCGCGATCAAGGAGCATTCGAGATAGGGAATCGCATACACCGCACGCATATTTATTTGCATATTCATCGAATACGGCGCGCTTCTATGCGACAAAAATGGGACGATATACCACAATTTACAAAAATGAATGCGTTTCCGAGCGACTTTATGCACTTTTGCGTTTGCCTTTTCGGGAACGCATTGGTATAATAATATACGGAGTTATACTCATTTTGAGGAGGACTGTAGTCATGAAGAAATGGATATCCCTTTTGCTTTGCATCCTGATGATGCTGACGCTTCTGCCCGCGGCGATCGCGGAGGAGCAGGCGGACGGCGCCGAAGTGACCGAACCGGCGGCTGAGCCGGAAGAGACGCTGGAGGCGGAAGAGCCGGAAGAAGCGCCCGAAGCGGAAGAGCCGGAAGAGGCGCCCGAAGCGGAAGAACCGGAAGAGACGCCGGAAGAGCCGGTCATGCCGGAAGAACCGGAAGAGACGCCGGAAGAGCCGGTCATGCCGGAAGAACCGGAAGAGACGCCGGAAGAGCCGGTCGCGCCCGAACAGCCCGCAGCGCCGGGAGAGCCGATCGTGCCCGGAGAGACCGACGAAAATCCGGATGCGATTCTGGTCCCGATTGATGAGGACATCGAAGCGGTCGTCAGCATCAATGTGAAGAACTTCCCGGACGAGAACTTCCGCAACTGGGTCATTCAGAACCTTGCCACGGGCAAGACCACGATGACGCAGTCGCAGGCAGACGCGGTCGACAAGATCGACTGCAGTGGCAAGAGCATCGGCTCGCTGAAGGGCATTGCGCAGTTCAAGAATCTGAAGATCCTGTGCTGCAACAACAACAACATCACCGCGCTGGACCTCCAGGGCAACAAGAAACTGGAACAGCTGGAGTGCAAGAACAACAAGCTGACCACGCTGAACGTTTCCGGCTGTGCGGATCTCGTCAAGCTGGACTGCACAGGCAACAGCATCGGCACGCTTTCGCTGATCTCCAACAAAAAGCTCAAGGAGCTGTATGCGAGCAATAACAGGCTCACGAAGCTGATCACTGACAACGTCACGACGCTGGAGGTCGTTTATGCCAGCAACAACTCGCTGTCCACGATCGGCAACATCAAGAACAACGCGAACCTTCGCATGCTGTCCGTCAACAGCAACAAGCTCTCCACGCTGGAGCTTGAAAAGCTCACCAAGCTGGAAACGCTCTATGCGGCGGGCAACAAGCTTTCAAAGCTGGATCTCTCGAAGAACCCGCTCCTTACGGACGTCAATCTGAAGGACAACAGCCTGAGCACGCTGGACCTTACGAAGAACGGCAATATCACGTCGCTGGACCTGACATCGAACGGACTGAAGAAGGTGGACCTCACCCCGTGCACGCTTCTTCAAAAAGCGATGCTCAGCGACAACGGGCTCACGTCGCTCGACCTGACGAAGTGCGGCAATCTCATTGAGCTCCAGTGCGAGAACAACTCTCTCGTCACGCTGGACCTCTCCGCGAATAAATATATTGAAACGCTGAATCTTAAGTCGAACAAGCTCGGCGCTCTTGATCTGTCACTCAATACGGAGCTCATCAGCCTGTATGTGAGCAACAACAAGCTCTGCAGCCTGGACGTCGGCGGACTGGGAAAAATGCGCAATCTGAACTGCGCCAACAACCGCATCTACGAGCTGGACGTCAGCAGCTGCTCGGCGCTCGAAAACCTTGACTGCAGAAACAACCAGATCAACACGATAAATCTGACCTCTGCGGCGAAGTTGCGCAAGCTGTACTGCCAGAACAACCGTCTCGAGAAGCTCGATCCGAGCGCATGTACGGATCTGGAGACCTTAAACTGCGGCAACAACTTCCTGAGAGCGCTGCATCTGACCGCCAACACGAAGCTGGCAGATGTTTCGATCGCTCCGCAGACCACGACCGACCGTCTGTACTACAACATCGTCGGCGGCAAGTATGTGTTTGACATGGCGACCTCGTCGACGTCGTTCCTCCCGGATACGGAGAAGGCGAACATCAAGGCGTACAGCAGTGCGTACACCTATGATTCCGGCACGGGCAAGATGACCATGCCGAGCCTCGTATCGGAGTTCCCGTACTACTTCAACACCGGCAAGGGCGACATGATGGTCACCGTCAAGCGCAGCTTCAACGCCAACTTCACGCTGCAGTTTGCGAGCGGCGCCGTTGAAGTCAAGAACGGCGAGAAGTACGTCGTTTACACCGGCGGCGAAGTGCGTCCGGACTTCATCGTGAAGACGGACGGCGGCAACACGGTCGACAGCTACTACTACGATTATAAGTACGTCAACAACGTCGACCCCGGCACGGCAACGCTGCAGGTTTGGATGAAAGGACACGCCACCGTTAAGAAGCTGACCTTCATGATCTATCTCCGCGGTACGGAAGCCATGACGATCGAGAACGTCACGGGCGGCATTAAGCTCAAGTGGGAGCCTGTCGACGGCGCAGTGGGCTATGTCATCTATCGCCGCGCGTGGGGCAGCACGACCGGCGGCTGGACGATCTTTGACCGCTGGAACAATACCACCAGTACGACCTATACGGACACGAAGGTCTATGCCGGCACGCGGTACCAGTACGGCGTCAAGGCGTACTATATCGACGCGTACCACGGACTCGGTCTGGTCGGCGTTCTGAAGACGACCGTCCGCATCACCACCCGTACGCTTCTCAGCGCCACGGCGGGTGCGAACCAGGTCACCGGCAAGTGGGGCGCAAGCTACGTCTTCACGGGCTATCAGCTGGAGGTTGCGACCGACTCGGCGTTCACCAAGAATCTCAAAGCCGTTAAGTTTGCCGACTGGGAGATCACCAAGGGCACGATCAAGGGCCTGAAGGCGGACACCACCTACTATGTACGCGTACGTTCGTATCACGAGTTTGAAGGCATGACCTACTTCGGCGAATGGTCGAATTACAAGTACTGCAAGACCCCGAAATAAATAAAAACGCAATGCGCGCCGCTCCGGATTCCGGGGCGGCGCCGTTTTTCTCCGCCGCAAAGGAAAGAAATGCCGCACCGCGCCGCCGGACGAAAGTTCCGGCAGAAAAAACTGTTCCGAAACCGTCGAAAAACAGCAAATGCCGATTGACTTTTCGAAGGCATTTTGGTACAATAACATTGATGTTGGACATCCTTGAATGGTTGTCCGACAACTAAAGAGAGGTACGACCGCGTATGAAGGATTATTGGGTTTTGCTCGGTGCGTTCGGCAGCGGAAAAAGCGAGCTTGCGCTGAACATGGCGATCGCCGCCGCGAAGCAGGGACCCTGTACGCTGGTCGACCTCGACGTCATCAACCCGTATTTCCGCACCAGCGAGCGCGGCGACGTTCTTACGCCTGCCGGCGTCGAGCTGATCATGCCCCCGTATGCTCTGGAAAAAATCGAAATCATGTCGCTTTCCGCCCGTGTGTACTCTGCGTTTGCACCGGGAGAGGGAAGCGTTTTTTTCGACATCGGCGGCGACCATGTCGGTTCGATCGCGCTGGGGCAGTACAAGCAGCACTTTGCGAAGATCCCGAAGGAAAACCTGCACGTCCTGTTCATTCTGAACCCGATGCGCCCGACGGCGGCGGATCTTGAAAGCGCGTACACAACGCTCGAAAAGATCCAGTTCGTGTCGCGGCTCAACGTCACGGGTCTGGTCAACAACGCGAACCTCGCAGGGGAAACGGACTGCTCGCACCTTGTTGAGGGATACGAGCTTGTCAAGGCGCTTTCGGCGCGGACCGGGATCCCCGTTTGGGGGACCTGCGGCTTAAAGGAGGTGCTCGCGGATTTCGACGCGTACGCAAAGGAGCACGGGCTCGACGAACAGTACATCGGCGTCCGGAAGCCGGTCACGGTGTACATGCACCGCAGTTGGGATAAGTTCTTAACGGAAGGACTTTAAGCATACCAAAAAACCAAATTCGGAAAGAAAGGAAATGCCATGATCAAAGTAACCATCCACGAAGACGCATGCAAGAGCTGCGGGCTCTGCGTGCGTGCATGTCCCAAAGACGTGCTGGCCATTTCGAAGCACCTCAACACAAAAGGCTATTTTGCCGTTGAGGTCGCGCATCCGGAGGCCTGCATCGCCTGTGCGTCCTGTGCAAAGACCTGCCCGGACGTTGCAATTGAGATCGAGAAATAAGGAGGAACAGTATGGCTAAGAAACTGATGAAGGGCTGCGAAGCGATCGCGGAAGCGGCCATCCAGGCGGGCTGCCGGTACTTCTTCGGCTACCCGATCACGCCGCAGAACGACATCCCCGAGTATATGTCGCTGCGTCTCCCGCAGGTGGGCGGATGCTTCCTGCAGGCGGAGAGCGAACTCGCCGCGATCAACATGGTTTACGGCGCAGGCGGCGCGGGCGCGCGCGTTATGACGTCTTCCTCCAGCCCGGGCATTTCGCTGAAGCAGGAAGGCATCTCCACGATCGCAGGCGCGGAGGTTCCGTGCGTGATCGTCAACATGATGCGCGGCGGTCCGGGTCTCGGCAACATTCAGGCGAGCCAGGGCGACTACTTCCAGGCGGTCAAGGGCGGCGGTCACGGCGACTACCGCAGCATCGTCCTCGCGCCTTCCTCCATCCAGGAGACGGTCGACATGATGCCCCATGCGTTTGACCTGGCGGACGAATACCGCATTCCGGTCATCATCCTTGCCGACGGTCTGATCGGTCAGATGATGGAGCCGGTCGAGCTGCACATGAATCCGAATCCCACGATGCCCGAGAAACCCTGGGCGGCGCAGGGCTGGGATCCGAAGGGCACCAGACCGCGTGCGGTCATCAACTCGCTGTATATCGAGACCGAGGATCTGGACGGTCTCATGACGCGCCTCAACGCGCGCTATGACGTGATCCGCGAGAAGGAAGTCATGGTCGAGAAGTACCACACCGAGGGCGCGGAATACATCCTCTGCGCATACGGCACGGTCGCGCGCGTCTGCAAGGCGGCGGTCCGCATCCTCGAGGAGAACGGCGTGAAGGCCGGCCTGGTCCGCCCGATCACACTTTGGCCGTTCCCGACCAAGGCGGTGCGCGAGGTCTTTGAGCAGGAGAGCGTCAAGGCGGGTCTCACGGTCGAGATCAGCAACGGCCAGATGGTCGAGGATATCCGTCTCGCGGTCAACGGCATCAAGCCCGTCGAATACATGGGCAAGGGCGGCAGCGTGATTCCGTCCGCCGAGGACATTGCCGAGCGCATTCTGAACATGAGGAGGGCATAAACCATGGCAACCGTTTTCAAGAAAACTCCCGTTTTGACGGACGTCCCGTTCCACTACTGCCCCGGCTGCGGACACGGCATCGTGCACCGCATCGTCGCGGAGGTCATTGAGGAGCTGGGCATTCAGGAAAAGTGCGCGGGCGTCGCACCGGTCGGCTGCGCGGTCTTCCTTTATAATTATATGAACATCGACATGTACGAAGCGGCGCACGGCAGAGCGCCGGCGGTTGCGACGGGCTTCAAGCGCGTCCATCCGGACAAGTACATCTTCACCTATCAGGGCGACGGCGACCTGGCCTCCATCGGTACGGCGGAGATCGTGCATGCGGCGCACCGCGGCGAGAAGATCACGACGATCTTCATCAACAACGCGATCTACGGCATGACCGGCGGTCAGATGGCGCCGACGACGCTCGTCGGCCAGAAGACGACGACCTCGCCGCTCGGCCGCGATCCGGAGCACTGCGGCGAGCCGATCCGCATTGCGGAGATGCTCTCCACGATCACCGGCTCCGCGTTCATCGCGCGCTGCGCGCTCAACAGCACGCCGAACATCATCAAGACCAAGCAGGCGATCAAAAAGGCGTTCCAGGCGCAGATCGACCGCAAGGGCTTCTCGATGGTCGAGATCCTTTCGCCCTGCCCGACCAACTGGGGCAAAGCGCCCGGCGAGGCAATGCAGTGGCTCGAGGACAACATGATCCCGTACTATCCGCTCGGCACGTTTAAGGAGGTATAACCATGGTTGAAAGAGATATTTTCGCAGGATTCGGCGGACAGGGCGTGCTGCTGATGGGCCAGCTCCTGGCAGCAGCCGGCATGATGGAGGGCAAGAACACCTCCTGGATCCCCTCCTACGGCCCCGAAATGCGCGGCGGCACGGCGAACTGCAGCGTCATGCTCTCCGATCAGGAGATCGACTCCCCGCTCGTCACGCGGCCGACGTCGCTGATCGTCATGAACCGTCCCTCGCTCGAAAAGTTCGAGAGCAAGGTCGTGCCCGGCGGCTCGATCTTCATCAACAGCTCGATGATCGACCTCAAGGTGCAGCGCACCGACGTCAAAGCGTACTATGTGCCCTGCAATGAGATCGCAGCCGAGCTCGGCAACAACAAGGTGTCGAACATGGTCATGCTCGGCGCATACCTCGGCAAGTCCAAGTGCGTCGAGGTCGAGACCGTTCTGGCCGCGCTGCTCGAAAAGCTCGGCGAGAAGAAGGCCAAGCTGATCCCGTTGAACCGTGAAGCGCTGCTGCGCGGCGCATCGTGCATCGAATAACCGTATAATCCGGAGGGCTTTTTGACGGCGACCGTCAAAGAGCCCTTCGCAATCCAACGACAGGAGAGTTTACCATGGCACAATTCATTTCTGCCGCGGAGGCAGTCAGGCTGATCCGGGACGGAGACTGCCTGATCTACAACAACTTTCTCGGCATGAACAACGCCGAGCAGCTGAGCATTGCGTTAAACGAGCGCTTTGAAGCCGAGGGTCATCCAAAGGATCTCACGCTGTACTGCACCGCCGGTCTCGGCGGATGGATCCCCGGGCAGCCGTGCGAGAAGATCGTCCCGCTCGGCGGCGTAAAGACCGTCATCATGTCGCATTACGGCTCCATGCCGGAGACGGCGCAGATGATTCTGGACAATAAGATCGAGGCGTACAACCTGCCGTTCGGCGTCATGTCGCACGCGGTGCGCGCGGGCGCGGCGGGCCATCCGTACTACATTTCGGACGCGGGCCTCAACCTGTTCGTCGATCCGAAGTACAAGGGCTATCAGCTCAACGCGCAGTCGAAGCAGGAGCTGGTCGAGGAGATCACAATCGACGGCAAACGGCGCTTAAAATATGCGACGCCGAGGCCCGACGTGGCGCTTCTGAAGGGCTCGAGCGCGGACGCGTTCGGCAACATCTCGTGGGAGGACGAGCCGGTCATCGGCGACGCGCTTTCGATCGCGCAGCTTGTAAAACGGCTCGGCGGCAAGGTCATCGTGCAGGTCAGGCGCAAGCTGGACACGCCGCGCCGTCCGACCGAGGTCGTCATCCCCTCCGTGCTGGTCGACTACATCTGCGTCTGCCCCGAGCAGGACCAGATCCAGGGCATCAAGGGCTCGGACCCGCGCTATGCGGGCGACGTGCCGATGACGGACGAACAGCTCGAAGCGTATGTACGGGAGAGCGCGAAGGAGGATCCGAAGGACCTTGCCAAGCGCCTCATCGCAAAGCGCGCGGCAAAGGAGCTGAAGCCGGGCGACGTCGTCAACATCGGCGTCGGCGCGCCGGAGTTCGTCGCGGTCGAGGCGGCCAAGAGCGGCATGCTTTCAAAGGTCGCGCTGACCGTCGAGGCGGGCTCCATGAAGGGTCTGCCCGCGGGCGGATTCGCGTTCGGCGCGGCAATGGGCGCGCAGGCGTGCTGCACCACCGCGGAGCAGTTCGATCTGTACGACGGCGGCGGGCTTTCCATCTGCTTCATCGGCGCGCTGGAGGTCGACGGCGAGGGCAACGTCAACGGGCACTATCACCCGAAAAAACTCAGCGGCATCGGCGGATTCATCAACATCACGCAGTTCACGCACAAGGTCGTGTTCTGCACGACGTTCTCCGCCGGCGGGCTCGAGATTCAGGACGACGGCGAGACGCTCACGATCGTGAAGGAAGGGAAGTTCCCGAAATTCACAAAGCACGTGACCGCGCTTTCGTTCGCTGCGGAAAACGCGCACGCGAACGGGCAGGAGGTCACCTATGTGACCGAGCGCTGCGTGTTCCGGCTCGGTGAAAAGGGACTGGTGCTTTCGGAGGTCCGCAAGGGCGTAGACGTAAAGAAGCAGATCCTGGATCTGCTTCCGTTCGAGGTCGAGATTGCGCCGGAGCTGATCGTGTATTGATCAGTCGAGCCGGATATGAAAGGCGCGCATCGTGTTGATGATGTGCAGGTACATGGCGGTTTTCGCGCCCTCGGGGTTGTGATCGTTGAGGTACTGCACCAGCACGCGATGGTCGTGCAGCGTCATCTGCGCCACCTCCGGCGCTACGTTCGCGAGCAGGATGCCGTGGTGGATGGCGCGGTTGAAGA
>JAEEGH010001453.1_pt1 | contig 68598 bp, 44 predicted proteins | sample 9134181 | NCBI WGS metagenome assembly JAEEGH01 (sample SAMN16246544, study PRJNA631951) | gut metagenome | biome: gut microbiome; feature: rumen; material: DP-attached | host: Bos | place: Iran: Karaj | collected 2018-10
TGGACAAGGTACTTGACATGGCCAAGACAATAACCACTATCAGTGTGTACATGCCACAAAACAAAACTCATTTTATCAAAACAATGCCCATGAAGAGGCACAAGCCAATAGCAAAACTATTCGAAAAAGAATTTTGGGAGGCGCAATGACGAAGTCAGGTGTCCAAGCGACATGCCCTCTTTTGTATAAACACCCTTTGGTATCATACTATCGCCTTTTTAGTATCATACCTTTCGGGAGATGCGCAAAGGAGCCGAAAGCATAAATCTTCCGGCTCCTGTCCACTGTCACCACACTGATTGTGCAGGAAGAGACTATTTGTTCCAAATAAGACCAGCCGCTACAACTTCACCTTCGCAGAGACACAACTGACACCAAGGACACTTGAACGGGGAGAAGGAGCTGCACTGCCGACCAACAGAGTGTATTCGCCCTTCACAAGCTTACGGGTTCCATCGGCCTGCACAGTCATCAGCCGTTCAACCGGCACATCTATGGTAATGGTGATACGTTCGCCCGCTTTCACCTCTACACGGCGGAATGCGGCTAACTGCTGCAAAGGAGCGGTGGTGCCCGCACCAGGGGCTGATACATAGACCTGTGGTGTCTCTACTACATCGCATTTGCTGTCGTTCTGGAGTGTGAAGGTGACACTGGCACCTTGCTTCTTGTCGGCGCTTACCTTCAGGTCACTATAGCCCACATGGCCATAGCTCAAACCGAAGCCAAATGGGAAGTAGATGTTGCCTTCCATATATTTATAGGTACGCCCGCGCATAGAATAATCGTCAAAGGCAGGCAGCAGGTCACCATCCTCAGGGAACGTCACGGGCAGACGACCAGAGAAGTTAGCATCGCCAAAGAGCAAGTCGGCAAGAGCATAGCCTCCCTCCTGTCCCGGATACCATGCCATGACAACTGCATCGGCCAGTTGGCACACTTCGCGTACGTCTAATGGGCTGCCGCCAGTAAGCACAACAATGACTCCCGACTTCTTGCGGCGGCAGATCTTACGCAGGTAGTCCATCTGGCTCTCAGGAATACGGATGTTGTCGCGGTCACCACGCTCAGAATCGATTGCTTCGCCTTCTTCACCTTCGAGGTTTCCATTGTTACCCATCACGACAATGGTCTTTTCAGCACCGACAGACTCATCGACAGCCCAATTGATGGCGTTGCGAGTGGGAGTACTCTCCATACAGCCAGGACGATAATTCACAGCCGTCCCGCTACTCACCTTGGACACGATACCCTGCAGGTACGTGCAGTAACGGTCGCTGATACCAAAGTAGTTACCCATCAGCCAGAAGGCATCGGCTGCACCGGCACCAGTAACAAACAGCGTATGGATATTCTTGTCGATAGGCAGTGCATTATTCTCATTCTTCAGCAAGACCATGCTCTCTACGGCAGCCTGATGCGCCAAGGCTATATGCTCCCGACTACCGATCTGTTCCTCACCTATCTTATTATAGGGACAGTCAGCATCGGGCTGCAGGATACCAAGTTTCAAACGGGTCATCATCAATGGCTTCAACGCATGATCTATATCTTGCTCCGTAAGCAGGTTCTGTGCCAGGGCATCCTTCAAGGCCTTGAACGTAGAACCGCACTCCACATTCAAACCTGCCTTGATAGCTATGGCACAGGCTTCTGCTTCGGTCGAAGCAATCTTATGACCTTTCCAGATGTCGGCAACAGCATCACAATCGCTGACGATGTGCCCTTGGAAGCCCCACTTCTTGCGCAGGATGTCGGTCAGCAAGAGTTTACTGCCTGAGGCGCTCTCGCCGTAGACACGGTTGTAGGCACCCATGATGATCTCCACCCTTCCCTCTTTGACCAGCATCTCGAATGCCGGCAGATAAGTCTCCCAGAGGTCATGCTGCGAAGGGGTGACGTTAGCCTCATGACGTGTGGCCTCGGGGCCGGAGTGTACAGCGTAGTGCTTGCCGCAGGCAGCCACTTTCAGGTAAACAGGATCATCCCCCTGCATTCCCCTGACAAAGGCCGTTCCCATCGTTCCTGTGAGGAAAGGATCCTCGCCCCATGTCTCCATTCCTCGTCCCCAACGCGGGTCGCGGAAGATGTTGACATTCGGGCTCCAGAAGGTGAGGCCCGTATATCGGGCATAATTATGGTTCTTGCGTGCAACAACATATTTTGCACGGGCTTCTGTGGCAATGGCATCCCCTATCTGTCGGGCTATGGCCGGATTGAATGTGGCACCTAAGCCAATGGGTTGGGGGAACACGGTGGCACGCCCGCTTCGTCCTACGCCATGCAGTCCTTCGTTCCACCAGTCATAAGGCTCAATGCCCAAACGCTGAATGCCCGGGGTCTCGTTCATCAACTGTGTAAACTTCTCTTCAAGGGTCATCTTACCAATGATGGCCTCTGCTTGCTGTTCCAATCTGTTCATAGTTTTCTGCGCTGTGGCAGTGAAGACTGCCACTGTGAAAAGGTTGATAAAAACAAAATAAAATCTCTTCATTGCCTAATTCTGGTTTTTTGTTTTGCAAAGATACGAAATAAAAATGAGAAAGCGAAGTAATCTGTCAACTTTATTTGTGAATTGAAATTTTTAGCGTTTTTTTAGATATTATTTATTGCCAATTCTAGATAATTTTATAACTTTGCACCCGAATACGGTTTACCGAAACGGGAAACTTTTCAAGGACGGAAAAAGAAAAAGTTTCCCAAAACGGAGAACTTTTCGCCGATGAGAAATATAAAAACAGATAAAACCTAATAAACAAGATGGAAATTAAGAACTTTACGATTACAAAGCGCGATGGCTCAAAAGACCGCTTCTCGTTAGACAAAATCATGAATGCCATTGTAAAAGCATTTGAAAGCGTGGAAGAACCCACCGACCTTGGTACTATCTCAAAGGTTCTCAGCAACTTAGACATCAAAGACGATATCACGGTAGAGGATATCCAGAACCAGGTAGAGGTTTCTCTGATGAAGGAGGGATACTATCAGGTAGCCAAGTCTTTTATGCTTTATCGCCAGGCTCACACAGAGGATCGTGAGACGCTGGAGAAGATGTTGTTCCTTTCCGAATACATGGAGTCGGTGAATGCAGCTACTGGTTCAAAATATGACGCCAATGCCAACGTGGAGCACAAAAACATTGCTACACTGATTGGTGAGTTGCCAAAATCGAACTTCATCCGACTGAACCGACGTCTACTGACCGACCGCATCAAAAAGATGTACGGTAAGCAATTGGCTGACAAGTACATCGACATGCTGACCCACCACTTCATCTACAAAAACGATGAGACCTCGCTGGCCAACTATTGTGCTTCCATCACCATGTACCCCTGGCTCATCGGTGGTACCGTTTCCATCGGCGGCAACTCCACAGCACCCACTAACCTGAAATCGTTTGCTGGCGGTTTTGTCAACATGGTATTCATGGTCAGCTCCATGCTCAGCGGTGCCTGCGCCACCCCGGAATTCCTGATGTACATGAACTACTTCCTCGGCAAGGAGTATGGAGAGGACTACTACAAGCGAGCCGGCGAACAGGCTGACCTCAGCCTGAAGAAGCGCACCCTCGACAAAGTCATCACCGACTACTTCGAGCAGATTGTATACACCCTTAACCAGCCAACAGGTGCACGCAACTACCAGGCAGTGTTCTGGAATGTGGCCTACTACGACAAGTACTATTTCCAGAGCATCTTCGGCGACTTCTACTTCCCCGACGGTTCAAAGCCCGATTGGGAAGGTCTCTCCTGGCTGCAGAAGCGTTTCATGAAGTGGTTTAACAAGGAACGCACGAAGACCCTGCTCACCTTCCCTGTGGAGACCATGGCATTGCTTACCGACAAGGATGGCAACTGCCTGGACAAGGAATGGGGCGAATTCACCGCTGAGATGTATGCCGAAGGCCACTCGTTCTTTACCTACATGAGCGACAATGCCGACTCCCTGTCAAGCTGCTGCCGTCTGCGCAACGAGATTACCGACAACGGGTTCAGCTACACCTTGGGGGCTGGTGGCGTATCGACGGGGTCAAAGTCAGTACTAACCATCAATCTGAACCGCTGCATCCAGTATGCTGTTAACAACAAGATGGACTATCTGGAGTATCTGGGCACTGTCATCGACCTCTGCCACAAAGTACAGTTGGCCTATAACGAGAATCTGAAGGAACTGCAGGCTCATGGCATGCTGCCTCTCTTTGACGCAGGCTACATCAACATCGGGCGGCAGTATCTCACCATCGGTATCAACGGACTCGTGGAGGCTGCAGAGTTCATGGGACTCAAGATTACCCCCAACGACGACTACCTGCACTTCGTCCAGGGCATCCTGGGACTAATTGAGAAGTACAACAAGCAGTACCGCACCAAGGACGTCATGTTCAACTGCGAGATGATACCTGCCGAGAACGTTGGCGTGAAGCACGCCAAGTGGGACCGCGAGGATGGCTATTTCGTGCCTCGCGACTGCTACAACAGCTATTTCTACGTGGTGGAGGACGATTCGCTCAGCATCATCGACAAATTCAAGTTACATGGTGCTCCCTACATTAAGCATCTGACCGGCGGTTCTGCACTTCACATGAACCTGGACGAGCACCTGTCAAAGGAGCAATACATGAAACTGCTGCAGGTGGCTGCCAAGGAAGGCTGCAACTATTTCACCTTCAACATCCCCAATACGGTGTGCAACGACTGTGGCCACATTGACAAGCGTTACCTGAAGGAGTGTCCTCACTGCCACTCCAAGAACGTGGACTACATGACCCGTATCATCGGATACTTGAAGCGTGTAAGCAATTTCTCACAGCCCCGTCAGGAGGAGGCTGCCCGTCGTTTCTACGCCCATGCATAACATAAATAAGAACACAAGACAGAATAACAGACGGACATATGATTCGCTATCGAAAAAAAAGCCCGAACGTTATGATGTCGCTCCATAGTCAATCTGTTTATGCTGAAATACGTTAACACCGGCGTGGTCTTCCAGGAGATACCCGACGAAGTGACACTGGCCATCAACATCTCAAACTGCCCGTGTCACTGTCCGGGGTGTCACAGCCACTATCTGTGGGAAGACATTGGCCTGCCGCTCGACACCAATGCCATTGATGCCTTCATAGAACAGTACGGCGACGATATTACCTGCATAGCCTTCATGGGCGGCGATTCCGACCCAAAGGGCGTGAACCTTCTGGCGCAGTATCTCCATGAGGAATATCCGCAGTATAAGGTCGCTTGGTACAGTGGCCGTCTGCGCGTCCCCCCACAAGTATGTAAGACCGATTTCGACTATCTGAAGATCGGCCCCTATATCAAGCACTTAGGCCCGCTGAAATCGCCTACCACCAACCAGCGGCTCTATCGCCTCTTACCCGATAAGTCATTCGAAGATATTACTTTCCGTTTCTGGCGTCATACGGCCATGACCGGATAAAAAAAAAACACATAGTTCAATAGCAATGGAACAACAAAAACGTTACGGTCATTTCGATGACCAGCATCGCGAGTATGTCATCACAGACCCGCAGACCCCTTGGCCTTGGATCAATTACCTGGGCAACGAAGACTTCTTTTCACTGATCTCCAACACCGCTGGCGGATACTCCTTCTACAAGGACGCCAAATTCCGCCGTATCACCCGCTACCGCTACAACAATGTGCCGATGGACAACGGCGGCCGCTATTTCTATATCAAAGATGGCGACACTGTGTGGAACCCAGGCTGGAAGCCCTGCAAGACACCACTCGACTTCTACGAGTGCCGTCACGGCATGAGCTACACCCGCATCACAGGCCGCAAAAACGACGTAGAGGCCAGCGTGCTCTTCTTCGTACCCTTGAAGAAATGGTGTGAGGTGCAGAAGCTGACGCTGACGAACTATTCGTCTGCCACCAAACAGCTGAAGCTTTTCTCCTTCGAGGAGTGGTGTCTCTGGAATGCTGCTACCGACATGGAGAACTTCCAACGCAATTTCTCGACCGGAGAGGTGGAAATAGAGACCACAGCTCCGAACGGTTCCCCCTCGGGTGCCACGATCTATCACAAGACCGAGTATCGTGAGCGCCGTAACCACTATGCGTTCTACCACGTCAACGCCGAGGTGCAGGGTTTCGACACTGACCGCGAGACCTTCGTAGGTCTCTATAATGAGTTTGCCAACCCACAGGCCGTGATGGAAGGCAAGCCACGCAACAGCCACGCCCACGGCTGGAGTCCCATTGCCTCACACTACATAGAGGTAACGCTGCAGCCTGGTGAGTCGAAGGACTATGTATTCCTCCTCGGCTACGTAGAAAACAAACAAGACGAGAAATTCTCCGCCCCTCAGGTCATCAATAAACAGAAGGCTCACACACTCATTGCCAGTCTCGACACCACAGAAAAGGTCAACAAGGCATTTGCTGAGCTCGCAGATTATTGGGATGCCCTTCTCAATATATATAATGTACGCACAGGAAATGACAAACTCGACCGCATGGTCAACATATGGAACCAGTACCAATGCATGGTGACGTTCAACTTCTCTCGTTCGGCTTCGTTCTTCGAGAGTGGTGTTGGCAGGGGCATGGGCTTCCGCGACAGCAACCAGGACCTCGTGGGCTTTGTCCATCAGATCCCCCCACGTGCCCGCCAGCGCATCATCGACATTGCTTCTACCCAGTTCCCCGACGGCGGCTGCTACCACCAATACCAGCCTCTTACCAAACGTGGCAACAACGATATCGGTGGCGGTTTCAACGATGACCCCTGCTGGCTCATCTTCGGCACAGTAGCCTATATCAAGGAGACGGGTGATTTCTCCATCCTCGACGAGATGGTGCCCTTCGACAACCAGCCAGGTACAGAGGTGACACTCTTCGAGCACCTGAAGGTATCGATGGATCATGTCATCAATAACCTCGGCCCCCACATGCTGCCGCTTATAGGACGTGCCGACTGGAACGACTGTCTGAACCTGAACTGTTTCTCATGGGATCCCAACGAGAGCTTCCAGACTACCGAAAACGTCAGCGAGGGCACAAAGGCCGAGAGTCTCATGATTGCCGGACTGTTCGTGGTTACCGGCAAGGACTACATCGCCCTTTGCCGTAAACTCAGCACCGTTTGCAACGACTCGGCAGCGGTTTACACAGCCGAGGCTGACCGCATGCAGCAGGCTGTCGATGCAATGATTGAGGCAGTGAAGAAGCACGGATGGGACGGCGAATGGTATCTACGCGCCTACGATTTCTATGGCAACAAGATAGGAAGCAGCGAATGCGAGGAAGCCAAGATCTTCATCGAGTCCCAGGGCTGGTGCACCATGGCGGGCATTGGTGCTGAAGAGGGTATGGTGGCCAAGAGTCTTGACTCCTGCAAGAAATACCTGGAGTGTGAACATGGCATGGTGCTCAACAATCCTGCTTTCACCAAGTATATCTACGAGTACGGCGAGATATCCAGCTATCCCGAAGGCTACAAGGAGAATGCCGGGATCTTCTGCCACAACAATCCTTGGGTCATCATCGGAGAGTGCATAGCAGGTCGGGGCAACGATGCCTGGAGCCACTATGCCAAGATCCTGCCCAGTTATGTTGAAGAGAAATACCAGACACTGCACAAGGTGGAACCTTACGTGAACTGTCAGATGGTAGCCGGCAAGGATGCCTTCCGTCCGGGTGAGGGCAAGAACTCATGGCTCACGGGTACGGCAGCCTGGATGTGGTACACAGTCTCTGAGTTCATCCTCGGCATCAAACCCGACTACGATGGCATCCGTATAGACCCCTGTCTACCCGAAACAGCTAAGGACTACATTGTCAGCCGCAAGTTCCGCGAGGCAGAATACGAAATCACCGTCCACCCCAACGGTTCGCAAAAGGGCGTAAAACAGATCGTCGTCGACGGCAACCCCATCGAGGGCACCGTCATCCCCTACTCCACCGGCAGACACACTGTAGATGTTATGATGTAAAGAAAGAGAGAGATGATTGAGAACCGCGAGACCTACCATCTCGCGGTTCTTGTTTTTCAGAACTTCCACCGCAGCTGCACGTCCACATCAGTCAGCGATGAGCCGTCCACCTTTTGCAGCCCGGAGCCTGTGACAGAACGGTCCAGATAGTCGGTGACCCCCAGTTTCGCTGCCACCATCAGGTTGGAGCCCACCTCTATCCGTGCTGTCAGCATATAACGAAGCCCCCTGCCATAGAGCATGGGAAAGTTGAAGGTGTAAAGCAGTCCCCGTTCATAGGTATAGAGACGGCTGTCGTAGGAGTCGGTGTCGAAGTAGCTGCAGGCAGCATTCACTTTCAGCCACTTGCATCTGTATTCTGCTTGCTGGGTTACGGCCCACCCCCATTCCACATCGTTCTCCCCGTTCACTCTGCTGCCGTCGGCCTGGGTGTTCAGGCTTAGGCCGAAGTCCGTAGCATAGCCTAAAGAGAAGCGTCCACGCTGTTCCTGGCGGTTATAGAGTCCGTTCTTTTCCTTGTTGTCACGCTGCCGCTGGTGCAGACGATAGCGGGCCTGCAGCTGCCAGTGCCCACGGGGCTTGCAGGTTACCTGAACCAAATGGTCGTTTGCATTGGAAGACTGAGATACCTGATACTTGGGCCAGGCGAAATAGGCCCAATCGGTATAAGCCTGTATCTGCCAGGTGGGGGAAGGCTGCCACGTCAACCCTGCATACACACCACTCTCATTCTGAACCCCGGTACCTTCGCTGAAGCTGTGGGCATAGAGTGAAGTGTACCGGTAGCCATAGAACCGCTGAAGGACCATCAGCCCCAAACCGTCTGCCAACTGGAGGCTGGCACTGTTGATGGTAGCCAGTGCACCGCATCGGTTCAATGCTGTTTCACCGTTCAGACTCACCCTGCTGCTGGCATAGCCGTAATCGACACTGAAGTTCAGGAAGTCACTGCCACTGGCATAATAGCGGCGGTATAGCTCTTTCGTATCAGGACGTAGGCGGCGGTCCAGATGGGTATAGATAGCAGTGGTACCCAGACGGAAGCGTCCCATGCGACTGCTCAACCTGGCACCGAGAGCAGTAGCATGTGTATTATTCTTCTTCTCGAGTTCGCTGAGCGTACGATGGTAGCCGTTTTTCACCAGGGTCTGCGCCTCCTGCTCCTTGTTCAACGTGGCATCCATGGGCCTATAGCTGGCAAAGGCTGCTGCCGTAAGCCCTTTCTTCAACCGATAGCTAAGTGCAGCACCCTGGAAATAGTCGGCCTGAGAACGTGAGGAATGCGCACGGATAGTATTGGCAGTGCGCCCTAAACTCTGAAGCGTAGCCAACTTACCCAACCCGAAACTGTTGTTCAGCACCAGTCCCATGCCTGCCGACAACCTGTACTTCCCCACGACTGCCGACTCCAGACGTCCCAAGTGGCGCAGCTGCACATAGAAGGAATAAAAGTCATAGCCCATCGTGTTACCTCTCCGGAAGAACGGTTCCCCACTGTCCTGAGCCCCGAGGAAGCCTGCCTTCACGTAGTCCCCATAGTTGAATCCGTACTGTACCCAATGTTTCTGCGGATAGCCCAGATATCCGTTCTTGTCGCCCTTCCTCTCATAAAGCGGTATGCGCATATAGGCCGTCAGATTCTGCCGACCATACCTCATGATGTCCTTCAGTCTGGGGAAACTGGGTTTCTTCTTCATGCCTATGCAACAGAAACACTTCAAAAGCTGAATGTAGTGATAATCCAACGATTCCACCATCCGCAATTCATTCATCGACTTCATCGGACCGTAGCGGTCGAGATATTCCATCAAATCCTCCACCTGCTGAGACGTCAGGAACGGCAGCGATTCCAGTTCCTCGCGTGTCGCTGTATTCAGATCCAAGGGCTGCTGCTCCAGCTGAGTAAGCATCTGAAGCATCTCTTCCCACTCTGCCGATTCCCCGTCTTCCACCGTCATCACCTCCCGCAGCACATCCTCCCACGACTGTTCATCGTCAGTCTGGGCCACTATGGGAAAAGGCACAAAAAGGAAAAGGCAAAGAAGCAAAAAACAGCTTCCCCACCCCTGCCACTGATCTATGTAACAGCTTTTCACATGACAAAGGTACGAATTAGTAAGAAAAATACAAAATAAACAAACAGCTTTTTGTCTTTTTTGCCTAACAAAATCACCTCCGGGTGCAAAGTCTGAGATACTTTTAACCCGAATCGGTCATTAGCGTTATGATGAAAACAGCCTTTATTTTGGAACAGATGTCTTGCTGCTTTGAGTGTGCAATAGGGTTCCATTGTAATCGAAAAGCGGCAGGGCAGATGACAAGAAGAAAGCTTGTTAGCGCATAACAGCGTTGTTTCTCGCTCAGTCCTTCTGCCAGCAACCTCACAATGGCCATCCACTCCGTGTTCTCCAAAGTGCGGTGACTGTCGGCATCGGAGGCGAAGCGTTGCAGCACCCTTTCCTCGTCGGCCAGTATCTTCAGCGAGAGCGAGAATACCATGCGCTGGCAGTTCTGCACCACCAGACGAAACGCGGCCTTGTCGCCGCGTTGGCACCGAATAATCGTCTCGCTATCTATCTGCACCGTTTTGTTCATTGCTCTATTAAGTATACGACAAAGTTAGGCAAAAGTCGAAAAATAGGCTTCACTTTTTTATGAATATCACAAATTGACGACAAAATCAGTATATTTTCTTCACTTTTAAGTGAATTATAAGAAAAAAGTTGTATCTTTGCACTGGGTAAATGACAATGAGCAATGAAGACGATTAATTTGAAAACCATCGAGCAGAACGACAACGTGAGCCTGTACTCTATTTGCTTCAACGGCAATGACGTGTCAGAGTATGAGGACTTCCTGATGAAGTTCAAAGATAACTCTACGCTGAATTAAGATTTCCAGCGCATACTCCTTGCATTGGAAAAGATTATCGACCGTGGGGCGCTTGAACGGTTTTTCCGCATAGAGGGCAAGATGAATGACCGAGTTTCCGCTTTGGCTATCGACTCCAGGAAGTTGCGTCTGTATTGTCTGCGTATCTCTGACCAGATTCTCATTGTTGGCAATGGAGGTGTCAAGACCACACGGACTTACCAGGAGGATGAGCAGTTGAGTGGCTATGTGATGGATTTGCAGCGTTTCGATGAGCTATTGAAACAGGCTCAGCAGAACAGCAGCATCACAATTGAGAAAAACATGATAGTGGGAATAGACAACAAAGTATTTGAGATATGATTACCAATCCGTTATTTCGCGAGTGTCTGGCAAACGTCTCAGATGAGACCCGTGCCGAGTTCAATCTCTCGTTTGAGATTGCTGACCGCATTGATGCCTTGCTTAAGAAGAAAGGCATCACACAGAAAGAATTGGCCGCAAAGATGGGTAAACGGGAGTCGGAAATATCTAAATGGCTCACAGGTCGTCATAATTTCACGACCAAAACGCTTGCTGGCATATCGCTGGCCCTTGGCGAGCCAATCATTAGTGTGCCAGCATAAAGTTCTTCTATATCCAATGGACTGTCGATTACCTCGTCAGCCCATTATGATTCTCCAACTTCTCTATCCGCCAGTCATATTTGCCATCCATGATGTCACCCACCTCACTGTCTGCGCGATGCAGCTCCATGTCAGTGAGTTTACCTATCTCCTTGGCAACCCAGACGAGCCACTGCGCCACATTCTTGACTGTAGTTGCGGCAATTTCTGCGAGACTCGCTATGAAGTTCTTGATGGCTGATGCCTCTTCGTCAAAGAAGATGGAGCCATGATTGCCACCGCTACAGCCTGAGCCTGAGCGAGCAAAGTCAGCAATGGCATCCGACGGTGCCCGCATCTCAGAGACATCTTCCCATTCACCTAGGTTCCTAATGTATTGGACAAGTAAATGCTTCATGGCGGTGGGCATCTCATCGGAGTCGAAGCGCTGGCTGTTGGAGAAAGCTATCAATGCCGGGAGCCTGTCTAATGGAAAAATAAAAACTCTGCAAGAAATCAGGCAGAATTATTTTCTGCCTTTGAGTTCGTCATGAAAAACGGCCAGTTCATCAATATATTTTCCAGATTGTTTTGCTTTTTGCCCGATTTGCACTAACTTTGCACCCGATGGAAATGAAAGAACTGGAAAACAAGCGGACAGCCGTGCTGCTCTCGGGCGGCGTGGACAGCAGTGTGGTGGTGTACGAACTGGTAAAGGCTGGTCTTCAGCCCGACTGTTTCTATATCAAGATAGGACCTGAGGAGGAAGAGGAATGGGACTGCTCAAGCGAGGAAGACCTGGAAATGGCCACAGCCGTCGCCCATAAGTACGGATGCAGGCTGGAGGTGGTAGACTGCCACCGCGAATACTGGGACCAGGTGACTCGCTATACCATGGACAAGGTTCGCGCAGGACTGACCCCTAATCCCGACGTGATGTGCAACCGCCTCATCAAGTTCGGTGCCTTTCACGAGAAACGCGGCCACGACTACGACCTCATCGCCACGGGTCACTATGCGCAGACCGAGACCGACGATGGGTACAAATGGCTCGTCACCAGTCCCGACCCCGTCAAGGACCAGACCGACTTCCTGGCGCAGATCTGCGACTGGCAGCTCAGGAAAGCACTCTTCCCCATCGGCCACATGATGAAGGACGAGGTGCGCCGAATAGCCGAGCAGGAGCATCTGGTCAGTGCCCGGCGCAAGGACTCACAGGGCATCTGCTTCCTGGGAAAGATCAACTACAACGACTACATACGCCGCTATCTGGGCGAACAGCCCGGCGATGTCATAGAATTGGAGACGGGCCGCAGGATAGGCCAGCACCGCGGGCTATGGTTCCACACCATAGGCCAGCGTAAGGGCATGGGCTTCGGCGGAGGCCCGTGGTTCGTGGTGAAGAAGGACATCGACAGGAATATCATCTACGTGTCCCACGGCTACGACCCCGACACCGCCTACCGCGACGTTTTCCAAATCCGCGACTTCCATTGGCTCACCCTGCCCATTGAGCAACTGCAGGACTATCGTGAAGGAGAACCGATGAACATCACCTTCAAGATACGCCATACCCCCGAGTTCCATCAGGGATCATTGCTCCGTACGGGCGAAGGCAACTTCATTGTCCGTTCTACCACCCGCATTCACGGCGTGGCTCCAGGTCAGTTCTGTGTCGTCTACGACGCCTGCCACCACCGCTGCTACGGATCAGGAGAAATCACGGTTTGATCCGTTTTTCTTTAGTGGTGGTAAACGCTGGCTTTAGTAACGGTAAACCCCGTTTTTAGTGACTGTAAAATCAGGAGCAATAATAGTTGACCCGTTAGGCACATGAGAAAAGCACTGAGAAAGACGGACTACCCATCGTCACATTTCTTCGTCATCACTTTACTTGGAATGGCAGATGCCGAGACGGGAGCTAATCCGCTCAGGCACTGAACCTCGTTCACACCCGTTCTCTCCTCGGTTCACAAGGGATGTCAACGGCAGAGAGAACGTAAGCGGATAAGCGAGAGTGGCAAGGTGAACTGACTCTTCATACCCCATGCAATGTATTCATAGTCAAGAAAGGAACGGACGTTGAACTCGGAAAGAGGTTGATTATGATGGGTTATGAACGCAAGTGTAACAGCAGGGGATCGCTCTTCCGTATCGAAGAGAAATAGTCCCTAAAAGTAAAACAATCCATTTTTCGACCTTGAACTTCGTTTGAGCACGTTCACGCTCGATAAAGCATGAGCAAGCTCTGCTTTATTCTCACTTCATCACAACCTCGCTTCTGTTCCTCGCACAGATGCCCTTGCCTATGGCAAGGGCTGGCTGTGCCCTATATGTGGAGTTTTGGATTCAGAATCAAGGGATTCTTATTCAAAAAATGAGCCCCTTGATTCTTTGTATTCCAATCATTCAAAATCTGCTGGATAATATAGTTTCCAGATCTTTTCTCTCAAGAAATCCACTTTATACCATTTATACGCAATACAATTTTTTTCGAAATTCTCGTTAAAGCGTCCATCCGAATCTCTTTTTGTGACAGCAATATTATATACTTTCACTTTTATACTATCACCAAAATTGAATTCTGTCTTGTTTGATCTCAAATTCTCACTTCCCACTAATGTTCTATGTTCAAGTGGGGGTATAATGCCACAGCCATATATTTCTGCACAAGGAGCTAACGGGTAACTATCAAGGCAGCTTGAATTTTCAAATGACGAAAAAACCAATGAATCATTTGACGTATTGTAAATTGTCAGATTCTCATATTCTTTTTTTCGATCATGAATAAGACCTAGATTAAAAGGATCAAAGGGATTAATGTCATCACAGCTGACTGTCATGCTCTGCAAAAGAGCGCCTATTATTATTTTCAAAATAAAAGGTTTTTGAGAAAATGAATTATTAAAATGCATCGTAGTCATCGTTTTTTGAATTAACACCTGTAATGAATAATTGAAGTCTTGGCATGAGACTATTATACCAATTGACATATGAAGGAATTTGGCCTGAATTCCACAGCATCTTTAGGTTGTAATAGTCTACATATATTCCTTGTTTATTATCACCTTTACCATATTTGGTAAGAGGATTGCTCTTAAAATCCCATCCGTAATAATCACTGCTATTACCATCTTTCGAATTTCATTCTTCTCTTGTTGAACAAAAACCTTCCACATATTTATAGTGCTCTACAAAATGAGAATAGGGAGGCCACATCTTGACATTCCGCATACTATCGTTAGGTGGATAGTAAAGATTAGTGAAATGTCCATAAACACCAAGTCCTCCTAAATCATATCGGACGGCTATGCGATAGTTGCTCCGAACATCATCGTATCCATATTTCTTGAGGGTATCTTTGCTAATAAAAAACACAGAGAAAGAATCTCTTTCTGTTCTATTATGATATTCCTCTGACCACATTAATACTCCCCAAAATCTTTTAGTCTTGGGTGGATATTGATAGTCATAGAGAAAATCTGAGATATAGTTCTTATAAGGGTATTCTGTTATTGAGTCTTTTGGCAGTAGTGTATCTGGAAAATGTGAAAATGAAGATACTCCCTTGGATATATAAATTAACAGGGTATCCTCAGAATTATTATAAAATTGACCACTTATATCATAAGAGGGATCAAATGTTTCTGGACAACTTATTAAGAAAAGTGAACCAAGCAGTATTACTATTATTTGTTTTCTCATAAGAAAAATGTTTTTTAAAATTTCACACGACCATGACCAATAGGATAACCACTAAAAAGTCAGTTTATTCCATAATACTTACCAAAATAATCAGCAGATTTTCTATTAGCCCTCTTTTCTGTCCAGAAATAGTCCTGATTAGAGATTCCTAACGTTGTTGTCTCACTACTCCCTGCACTTATCAAACTGGGAATTCCTACAGCAAAAGAGAACAGTGGTCCCCAGACACGGCTGTCAAGGTAGTGTCCAAACTCGTGCATATACAGCGGATAGCTCGTGACATAATTGTCAAAGTCGCCATTTATTTCACCCTTAATACAGATAAGATACGTTTTCTTCATATATCTGTTACGTTTTATATTGCAATACTTCATAGTTTTATGCTGCAACCAAGTGACAGGCTAAACCAGAGGGAATGCAGGCCGCTGCCCAGTTCTCCAATACACTTCTCATACTCCTGATAAGAAGGCATGTTCTTGCTGTCGCTCTTCAGTTGGTTGGAAAGGCCCTGCCTTATGGAACCTGTGACAACACTGGATATCCGAGCAAACGGGGCAAAGGCCAAACGGACATTCAGTCCAAGACCGTACTCCGTGCGGCGCAGGAAACTCTCGGAGGAGAAGGCATCGTAGTCCTTGTGGAAGAAACCCAACAACTCCTGCGATTCCTTGGTATGGTACCTTTCATCCCACACTTCCCGCGTTTCATCGTTAATACAGATGTCACCCTTGCTGCCAATATTAAAGTACGGACCTGCGTCAACCATAATACTCATAACCCTGTCGATCTTGATATGGTAGCCAGCGTGAAGCGGGAAATATAAGTAGCGATAGTTTACACCGCGTCCCTCCCAAAGGGAGAAATCATCTTCCCAGACGGAAATCATCCGGTCATTCCGCCCGTAGCCTATTCCCGTCAAAGCATACCAATTGGAAGTTTTTCCAAAAGGCACTGACACGTCCACACCCAACTGCCAGTTCTTCTTGATAACCTGATTGGTGCTCCAGCCTAATCCAGCGTATGGAAAAACACGAAAGGACTCTTGCGCCTCTAACTTAACAGCAGAAGCCAACTGCAACAGAGCAATCAGAAAAACTAATCCATGTCGCTTTATCATTTTTCCTCCTCCTTTCCTTTATATACCATCAGGAAACCTTGCCTTTCAAACCCTCTACACGTGAAAAACTCATCTGCGATCTGCATTTCGTAGACTTCTTCCTTTGTATGCTTCCGCATGGTTTCCTTGCTGTTGACTATGGCATAAAGATTCAGGCTTGGAATGTCTTCTTCACTAACAGCCGCAAGCCACCCTATATAGAAGCTGTCTGGAGCCAACTCTATTGGAGGCCAGTAATTACCGTAATTATTGAAAACATCGGCAACAGTTAGCGACTCCTCAGTCCAAACATAATTGTAGACATATATCGTATCCTTTGACTTGTTGGCAATAAAGTAATGAATGTCCTTCGTGTCACATTCCTGACATGCCACCAAGGTCATGCTGAGCATGAAAGAAACCACTCTATAGATAAACTGTTTCATAAGCGGAATAGATTTAGAATGCTGAGATCATGGGGACAGGTTTTTGAATGAATTCGGTGAATTCATTCAAAAACCTGTCCCCATGATCTCTGTAAAAACTAACAAAGACAATATTCTTTTCATACTAATGAATCTTAAATGTTCGATAACAAGTTACTATCTTATGATTAAGTTTAATGTCAAATTTTGAATAGTATTCCCCTATAGGCAGTGGCATTTTTTCTACTTTTTTTATAAAGCACCCCGAATACAAATGATCTGGTCCCTCGAATGTAAGTCCTGAGATGTCAAACCAAGGACAGGTAACAACAACTGAACTATATGCCCTAATCATGGAATGCCCCACATAAGATGAAAATCTCTCATCCCAAGGAGTTCCCATGTCTTCACCATTTTTGGTATATACACGAAAAATATCAAAACCAATGACTTCGGATATTGGCGGCAAAATAATCTCTTCGTCACCATCATTCCTGATTTCTAACTTAAAGATGATATTATCACCCTCTTGAAAATCGTAGCATTCAACACCTTTTTCATTCTGCAATTGGAAATCCGCCACAACATGATTATCGCCAGAATCATCATTACTACATGCAACAAGCATTCCTGCTAAAAAGCATGTTAAGAATAGAATTTTTCTCATTTTAATTAATGTTTGAATTAATACTTAGGGAAGAATATACAAGTAGACTCTATCTGACTAAGAGCGGCCTGCAAGACCAACCTGCTCATAGCCCAGGGAGATGCCCTGGGCTATGAGCTACTGCCCCGTAGGGGCGCTTTGGGTCAACTGCGATATCATTGCTCTACAATTACTGTCGTTTTAACTGACTTTTTTCACGAGAGGTCGTTTTTAATTCTAAACTTAAAATACTGATCTTTTGAATAATACAGCCTTAATTCCGTATCGCTTACCGTATAGGTAGAGACATCACTCAAATGCTCCAGGTAAAATTGGTCTGGATCAGAACCAACATAGTCTACCTTAGTAATATCTGGATTAGTGATTTGAATCTCTTTGCCATTACATTTATACTTCCCACCCATTTCATTTCCGTATGCCAGACCAGAGTATGTACCATCAGAATGGAAAGTTAGCAAGTAAGTATATCCTTTTGCCTCCTTTAATACTTCGTTTGATTCGTTTCCATAGCTAACCAATACCCATGTGTTACACAAAGCTGTTTTTGATACACCTTCACCGACATTACCATCGCTGCTGTTCGCGATGTCATCAGTATCGCTGCAAGCACTGAACATCCCAAGGGAGAGCATGAGCAACATAAATAAAAAAACTTTCTTCATAACTGTTCGTTTTTAGTTAATTACTATATTCCATCAGAGAATATCCGTGAATCTCTACAAATTAAACTGCAAATGCAGAGAATCTTGCATGAAAGCGCGGATAATTAATAGAGTTTAACAGTCTTTGACCAAACATTGCAGAAATTGTTTCAGTTCATACCAAGATCGCCTTGCAGCGTGATGGAAACGGCGTTCATGCCGAAATCCGGGGGCAAATTTATTCACTTTTTCCGTGTAAACAATGCAGCACGAGTTGACACTGCCCCTTCAGGGCGCACTTGCGAATGTTGAATCACTTTGATTGGAACAGAAAAGGTGCTATAGGACATGGTAATATGCTGGCTTTCAATAGGAAACCTATAACACACCAACACCTTCTTCAATTTGGCTTTAAACATGATTCGGAATTCTTGACAAATCGGGGAAGGCCCGGAAATGACTACTTTCAATCCAGTTATCTCACTCGATTAAATGAGTTAACTCAAACGATCAATCGAGTTAACTCAAACGATTGATCGAGTTAACTCGCGTTTTTGGGGTGGTTATGACAATTCCCCTTTTTCATAGAAAAAAGAAAGTAAAATAATTTGACTTTCGTAATTGTGCCCTTTCAGGCCGCTCATTACTGGACAATACTGAAAACTCGATGGTATGATACTAAAGGCGCGATGGTATGATACTAAAGGCGCGATAGTATGATACTAAAAGGGCGACAGTGTCATGCCTTTAGTATGACACTGTCGCCCCATTCATCTCCCATTCCTCTCCCATTAAGATAAAGGAAAATCAGGAAATGGTGATGGAAAAGGATAAGATGCAAAGATATCAGATACTAACACCATCTCCTTAGGAGGAAAGGTCTGTGAAGGGCAGCATCTGGAATTCCTGAGCGTTTGCGGGGGTGCGAGGAAGTATCATCGCTTCAGTACCCGGGCAACATCCTGAGGAGTCCAATTGACGGGACCAGTCATCAGCTCCGGCACATTGTAGCTCTTGAGCAGCTGACGATGGTAGTCGGGATCACTGGCAGGCAGTTCGAAGGGCTTGGCAGCCTGTCCGGTGGTGTCGATGTGAGCAATGAACGGACGGGTGAATACTCCGTCACCTCGACGGGATGAGAACACCACCCAACGGCTATTAGACGACCAAGAATGGAAACTCTCGGTGTCGTCGGAATTGCAGGCAGCAAGGGGAGCCGCCATTCCTGTCCGCAGATCAAGCATCCAGAGGTCGGCATCGTGATGCCATATATGGAAACAGCCGGCACTGCCCACCGTGAACAGCAGCCAGCGACCGTCAGGAGACAGACGCGGCAGCGTGGCACTGGCATCGGGTGTGGGATCGTACACGAGCTCGCGTTCACCGAACTGACGGGTGTCAGGATGGAAAGGGAGCCGACAGAGACGGTACTTCAGTTCCTGTGACCGCATGGTGATTTCTTGCTCGGGTGTACGGGTATCGACAAGAATGTGATGGGTCAGACTGTCGGTGCGATAAGGATGATACTCAAAATGGGCACTGCAGAAATACAGATAGCGGCCATCGGGCGACCAGCAGGGGAATGTCTCTAACTCGTCGGACTGACGGTCGACAGAGGTCAGTTGGTCGTGCTCAACATCATAGAGAACCAGGTCGCTGGCAGCATCGATCACCTCCACCTTGTCATTGCTCACGGTATGGAATGTCTGCATGGTCTTGTTGGTGGAATAGGCGATGAACGGCAAGCTGGGGTGCCAGGCAGGATAAGCGCAGGCGGAAATCTGTGACTCACGCTGCAGGTTGACCTTATAGAGACGGTCGTCATAGGCAATGACCGTTCCCCCATGCGACTGACGGGCATGGAACTGAAGACGACGTGGATTGCCCTGCTGGTAGCTGTGGCAGTTGATGCACTGGCCTCCCGACTCCGTGGAGCAAAGCATATTGTCGACAATGATACGTTCGTCGAAGTTCTCCAGGCAGCGCTGATTGATGGTCAGTTCCTCATAGGCAACATAGGAAGGGGAAATGAGCCTGTAAGAGAGCCACGGATCAATGGGATCGGGCGACACATGAATCTGGAAAGGCTGGAAGCGCACCCAGGCACCATCTTTCCTGGCATAGACCTCAACGGTGACAGAACTGCCGCAGGCCTTGGCTACCAGTTCGCGCCATTCGCCGATGGAGGGGCATGCCTTGACACCACTGCAAAGCACCTCGGTGCCAGCAGCAGAGAAACGTGTGACGGCCTCGTCAACACCGACCAGCAACTCGAAGCAGAGCGGGGCAATATTGGCAGGCACGGTCACATCGATGTAGTCGGGATAGATAGTGGGTGGCATGGGTACAGTCTTATACTGACCAGGCACCGACGGGCGACGGCAGCTACATAGCAGCACAGCTGCAAAGGTCAGCAGGATGCAGAGGGACTTGTTCATCGGTTATTGAGCTGAGGCATTATAGAAATAGTCGAAGAAGTAGGTATCGCCGAAATGCTCTTGCAGATAGTCCCTGCCCCGATGCTGGTCACGGGCAGCAAGGAACTCGTCACAGCGATGTACCACCTCGGCATCAAAGGGCATGCGGCTGGTGTCTACCTCGTGGCTGAGACGGCCGAAGAGGCAAGCGGCTTCCTGATAATGGAGCGGTACGGGACTGTCGGGATGCAGAGATGTGTACTGATAGAACTGCGGCCAGAACAGGCGGCTATTCTTAAGCTGCATGGCAGCCGACAAGGCGAGCTCCTGATAGACAGGATTGCGACTGTCGGTGCTGACGAAATGATTCAGCAGGAACTGCTCGATATCGGCATTGTCGGAGGTAAGGTAGTCGGTATCGGCAGCCAGCAGTGGCAGAATGGGAAACAATTCCTGGTCATCGGCCATGAGGCGGGGGTTGCGCACATAGGACTCGTAACGTGTACACCACTGACGGTGGAAACGTGTTTTCTTGAGAATGCTGATGTATTTCCGGGCAGCATCGTACTCGCCATTTAGCAAGGAGCACTTGATGAGGTGCTGGAGGATGGATACGCTCCACCCGTATTCCACACCATCCTCTATGCACCAACGGACACAGAAGTTGGTGATGCCATAATTCATGTAAAGCATCTTCCCCTCTGTCTGCACAATACGCACCGGGAAAGGTGCCGACGGGCGAGCAGAACCACGGGGATAACGATACATCTCACTGCCGAGACACCCCAGACGGAAAAGTGCCAGATGACGCATAAGGCAGATTGCACGTGTGGGTTCACTGCCAGGCTCTGCAGAGATGGTCAGAACCTGTTGCCAGTCGTGCTGGCTAACGGCACGGCTCATGCGCAACTCTCGGTGGAAGTTGTCGTCCTTGTACCAGAAGAATACGGTTACTATCACCAGAATGCACGGCAGGAGGGTCTGCGTGATCCAGAACAGACGCCGGTGAAGCGGTCGATGTTCTTCTTCTGGCAGTCTGCGATAACTTGCAGCCATGAGTACCAAGGAGAGTGCCAGTACCAGGTAAGGGATGTAGTAAATGGGATAGGGTTTGCCTTGGACAAAGAAAGAAGGCAGCGCAGTAAGGTAAACACCCTCGAGCGGAGTCTCATGGTACAGCCACTCATAACAGATCTGGGGCACAGCAATTACTGACGCCACGGCCAAGATGTCACAAAGAATGGCGTGACGCCAGCTGAAGCCCTCAATGCGCCATGAGATGACTGCTATGAGCATGGCAGCCAACAAGGCATAGAAGCCTGCCAGCGGATAGCAGCAAGCAACGGAAAGAGGTATGAAGAGAATCGACAGAATGCGGCGGGATGACAACAGCCGAAAGCACCACAGAAGACTCACGGCAACGAGCGTGCCCAAGGTAGCCACAAAGAAACAGCCCCGCAGCTTCAAATAGAAAATCCAATAACCCAAAGTGACATTGGACAACAGCAGCATGGATACTGGAATGAGCGTAAGCACTGCCCAACGGGCAGGGATACGGAAGGCTGCCATCAACAGCACGACCAATAAAGCCCAAAGCAGGCACAGAAGGGAAACTCCCAGTACGGGATGGTAGAAGAACTGTGTGAACCATGCTCCGGCCCATGACAGCAAACCGCCAGAACTTACCATACACTGACGGAAGAACAGCGGCGTATTAAGGAACAGGCTCTGGAGCTGGACGCGATACAGAAGATGAGACTCGAAAAGGGATAAGGCAATGGCTACGGCGAGCAGTCCCGCAAAGGGGACGGCCAGCCATAGCCATTGCTGACGTTCAAAGCGCACGGTATTGCTCAATAGCCTATACGTCCCTTCCAACTGAGATACCAGTTCTGGGGATTATTGAGGTCGGTCTTGATTTCGGAGCGAACAGCATCGCGATTGTCCTCGCCACGGCGCTGGATAATCTTCTCCATCAGGAACTGACCTGGATTGGGCTCGCGTAAAGCAAAGCGCATGAGGTCGTAGTAGCGCACACCCTCGAAGGCAAACTCAAGGGCGTCCTCGGTGAGCAGCAGATCACGTACATAAGCCTGTTGCTCGGCCAAGGGAACAGCCACATTCACACCGTCCTGCTCAACTGAGTCGGGGAACTGGTAGAACTCGTTCATGGGTGTCCAACCGGAACCACGCGAGTGCATACCCATAGTATTGATGGTACCGGTGAAACGGTTGGCCACCAGGTGTTCAACAGTGAACAGACCATAGCGTGCACGTGGGAAATCAAGCTGACTGATCCAAAGCGAGTCGCTCTGGGAATAGTAAGGATAGACCTCGTCCTCGATGACCTCACTGTTCAGACCCTGAGAGAGAATCTGGAAGGCCATGCGTGGATAGCCAATCTGATTGAGAGCCTCGGCCATGCGGAAATAGATCATCTGGCGGCGGTAGATGTGGACATTGCGCGTGCTGTACTTGCCGATGGACTGGGTCTCGATGCGCTCATTGTTGAGGCGGTCATAGCTGTAGCCCTCGCTGAAGAAGTAGTAGAGGCGCAGGTCGCCCGAACGATGCTCGGAGAGTCCCTGAGGAGCATAGAGCACACTGGTACCGCTGTTGCTGACGCAGCAATGAGCCTGTGACTCGGAGATGCTGAACATGTTCTGCGAGGGTGTGAGACTGAACTTGTAGTCGTTGTCCACGGTAGAGTTGAACAGATTACGCAACTGGCTGTAGTTACCCTCTGCCTGGATGGAGTCGCAGGGAATCATGGTGATGAGCTCGCCATCGGCAGAATAGTTCTCACGTACACTCAGGGAACCCCAGCTGGTGGTGCTGAGCCACGTGGTGGAACCGGGAGTATAGGTGTAAAGGCAGATGTCGGTGGGATAGGCCGAGTTCTGTCCGTTACGCTCGGAGAGATACTGATAGTAGCGGAGCACAGCCTGCCGATAGGCCTCGACGGAGCCTGTGGCGCTGCCCAACCAGAGGTTCAGGTCGCCCAGCACAAGAGTGATGGGGAACCAGAAGAAGCGGCTGTCAGTGCCACGGATGGTGCCATAGCCGGGATATTCGCGATGATAGCGGTCGGGGATGGCAGCGAGGTCGTTGATGAAATATTCGCAGACGGCAGCCAAGTCGTAGCGCGGATAGTTGAGCTCGGCATCCTGCTTGGTGAGGATGGGCTCGGTGACAAAGGGTACACTGCCGTAGTTGAGCACCAGCTGCAGATAGGTCCAAGCGCGGATGGCCTTGACTGCTGCATACTCCTTCATGAAGATATACTCATTGCGGTTGTTCTTCAATGCGGTATCAGCATGGGCAATGAAATAGTTGCAATTGTTGATGACTGCATAGTAGTCGCTGGGGCGGTTGTAGCGGTTGTCATCCTTGACGTTGAACTGTGCCAGGTCGCGCAGGTCGCTGTTAGCATTGTCGGTGACGTCGATCAGGTCGCCACGCACCTCGCCAAGCAGGATAGTACGGTCGGCCAGCACCTGGAGCTTGCTCAAGATGCCAGTGACACTATAGATAGAGTCCGTAGCATTGTTGAGGTGTTCCTGGTCGGTGAAGATGACATGCTCAGAGTCCTGGTCGAAGAAATCGGAACAGGAGGTGAGCGCTACGCTAAATGATAAATGACAAATGATAAATGATAAAACTATCAGTTGTCCTTTTATGCTTGTCTTAGTATTCATAATTCTCAATTTTCAAATCTCAATTGTCAATTATAAGTTAATCTTCACACCGGCCACGAACGAACGGCTCTGCGACAGCTGACCGAGATCGATGCCCTGACCAATGACATTGCTGGTCATGGTGAACTCAGGGTCTTCGCCCAGGTACTTGGTCAGCGTGAACACATTGTTGGCCTGGATCCAGAACTGCACACCCTGGATATACTCTGACTGCAGGGGCAGGTCGTAGCTGAGGGTGACAGCCTTCAGGCGGAGATAGCTTCCATCCTCGATCCAACGATCGCTGAAGCGGGAGTTACCCATAGGATCCTGGAAGGTGATCTGAGGTACGTCGGTCTGCTGTCCCTCCATCTGCCAACGGCGGTTCAGGGCTGTAGTCTGATTCATGAAACGCTGTCCTCCCTCCAACTGGGAACGCTGATAGTTGTAGACATCGTTGCCCAGGGAGTAGTTGAAGCGCAAATCGAGCTTGAAGTGCTTGTAGGCAGCAGTGGTGAAGATGTTGCCATAGATGTCGGGGTTAGGATCACCGATGAAGGTGCGGTCGGCCTCAGTGATCTGATGGTCGTTGTTCAGGTCAGCAAAATGCACGTCACCAGCAGCGAAATAATGGCGGTCCATACCATTATCGGCAAGCACATAGAGACTGGCAGCCTGTGCCTCCTCAGAGGTGGAGAAGACACCGAGAGACTGATATCCATAGAACTGATTGGCCGACTGTCCCACCTGAGTACGGATAGTAGCACCGTAGACGGAGTTGTCCTCATACTGACGGCCGTCGGGGAGTTCGGTAATCTCGTTCTTATAATGACCCACGCTGGCACCCACCTGCCACTGGAAGTCTTTCAGTGCAAGCAGCTTCACAGTAGCTGTGACATCGAAGCCGTTGTTTTTCAGCTGTCCACCATTCGACCAGTTCTCGTCCAGACCGGACAGGAATCCAAGCGACTGGCGTGTGAGAAGATTGTCAGTAGTGGAACTGAAATAATTGGCGGACAGACCGAGACGGTTATCAAAGAGACTTGTCTCAATGCCGATATTGAAGCGCTTGGTGGTCTCCCACTGGATCTTATTGTTTCCGATACCCGAGAAGGTAAGGCCTGAGATGGCATGGAGGAACTGTGAAGCACGGAAGTAGCTACGTGCAGCATAATAATCGATGTCATCATTACCACTGACATCGAAACCAGCTGTCAGGCGCAGGAAGTTCACAGCACTGAGCTTGGAGAACCATGTCTCATTGCTAATAACCCAAGATGCCTGAACACCAGGGAACAGTCCCCAGGCGGCGTCGAAAGCGCGGAGGTTGCCACCATCCTTACCAAAGCGGGAAGAGCCTTCTGCCGTGAGGTTGGCCTGGAGGAAATAGCGTCCCAGATAGCTGTACTCTGCCTGAGCATACCAGGCAAGGGAGTTCCAGGAGTCGCTGGCTCCTACATCATCGGTATTGCGCAAGCTGGAGCTCATAAACGGGGTCTTGTCGTTACCAGTGTTGTAACCTAACTGTGAAGACATGGTATAGCTCTCCCAGTTGATACGTGCACCACCGAAGACATGGATGTCGTGGGGACCGTAGCGGTTGGCCCAGTCAAGGCGTGTGTCGCTCATCACCGAGTTCTGCTTGGATGCCATTGAGCGTACCTCATTTTCACGATAGTCGCCGATGCTGCTGACATAGTAGCTCGGTGTACCGTTGATAGGAATGTAGAACATCTCGTTGGTGTTCACCAGATTGTAGCTGAAGTGTTCAGAGAGAGTCAGGTTGGGACTGATCATGTACTTCGGTGTCACCGAGAGGTTCAGCATGGAGTTCTCAAAGCGGTTCTTGTTCTCTGCATCACTGTACTCGTTGATGGCAGCGGGGTTACCCAATTGCCAGTTATAGCCGTTATAGTTGCTCAATGCCTCACTCAGATACTCCTCCTGGGTAATGTCCCAATGGGAATCTGAGAGGCGTCCCATACCATAGCTGTAAGGGCTCATGAAAGGGCTCTTGGCATAAGCCAGGAAGCCGGGAGCCGTCGGCGTACCCTCATCATAGCTTTCCGGTGCACCGTCATTGCGGATGTTACGCGTAATGTTGGCAAAGGATGCATCGAAGCGGATGGCCAGACGTGAGGTCAGGTCAATGTCGGTATTGAAGCGGATATTCAGGCGCCCCATGCCATTGTACTTCAACGTAGACTGCTGGTTGACATAGCCCACAGAAAGGTTGTAGTTAGCAACGGCGTCACCACCTTCGACATTGATCCCATAGTTCTGCGTCATGGCAGTGTGATACACATAGTCCTTCCAGTCGGTATTCTGGTGGTACTGGGTGTAATAATAGTAGTTGGGATCCTCGTTGAGGAACTTGAACGTACGGTTCTTGGTATTGGTGGTCTTGAGCAGCTCAGAGGCATAACTGCGGTACTGGTCTGCATTCATGACCGACAGGAACTTCGGTTCCAAGACGACACCAGCAGAAACGTTGGCAGTGATGCGGGTGGCCATTGACTTGTTGCGGCGGGTCTGTATAAGGATGACACCATTGGCACCCTTGGCACCATATAGCGCCGTTCCGTTACGCATGACGGTCACCTTCTCAATATCATTAGGATTGATGCTCGTCAGGATGTCGTTGTAGAATCCGTCGTGAAGCAAGGTGCGACCATATTGCTGGTCAATAATCACCCCGTCGATGACAACCAGTGGCTGGGCATTGACGTTGAGTGAATTCAAGCCTTGGATGAACATGACGCTACCCACACCCGGCGTTCCATTACGGGTAATAGTATAGACCTCGGCGCCGAGTGACTTCTGCACCTCGTCCTTGATGTTGACAGAATTGGTAAACCTGAAATCATCGGCCACACGGTCACCACGCACATTGATCTGCTTATCGTATTCCGATGTGAACGTTGACGGATAAAGGCGTACATCGCGCTGGGCGACAGACTCCTGCAAGCCGAGACGAACAGGGTTGTAATCAGGTGTGGAGATAAAGAGCGACGAGATGAACAAAGGCACCTTGAGCTCGAAAGTACCGTTATCTTCAGTCAGCACACTAAATCCATCGATGCCATCAGCCTTGACAATGGCACCAGGAATGGGCTGACCTGTAGTAGCACTCAACACACGACCGCTGACGGCGCGCGTATCATACTGCTTCTGCTTCTTCTTGAGGACACGGACTATGGTCTCCACCTCATCTTCTTCCGTATCATCATCCTGAGCTGAGACGCATACGGGGAAGGCCATCAGCAGTGTTAGTCCGAATAATATATATCTTTTCATATCATTACAGTTCTTGGAGATTCATACTAAGCATTACATTCTCGGAATGGAGTAAGCCACACCATCGCCGTGGGGGGCAATGACAAACGCATTTTCAGTAACTACTGCCTGACCATGAGGAACGAGCATGATACAGTCGATGCGCATAGTACGACTGAACTTGTTCGTACGCTGCTCGGCACTTGATACACGGGTCTCCACCTTCAGCGTCACCTGAGGAATCTCCTCCTTCAGTCCATAAGAGCAGCACGGGAACTTATAGTCCTCTGCCAACAGCAGATAGTCTACCACATCCGGAGTAGTCTCAATGCTCGACTGGATAATGTCTGAAGCCTCAGCTCCCTTCTGGTCATGGAAGCCTAACGTACAGCGGATCTTTGTCGGCAGACGCTGCACATTCGTGGCATTGCTATCGTTGGCCAATGCAGGAGCAGATACCAGATAGATATCATAGCCGATATTCGAGAGGACGTTCTTGATGTTGAACGTCACGTTATGGTTCATCGTGGTACGTGTGGGTTCAAACTCCACAAAGCTGTTACCGAAGACCTTTCCATAGAACTCATTGTCGCCTTCCACATAGCGAGGCTTCGGAGTAATCGTCTCTTCCATCTCATTGGTCGAAGTGTTCTGTACCTTACTCACCTCCTGAATACTGCCCTGGCCTTCTGCCTCGACAATAATCCACTGGTAGAACGTGTTCAACGGGTTGAAATTCCACTGGCTGGCTTTGAACACCTTACCATTAGAACAATCGATCTCCTGGGCACCAGACATCACACCGGCAGGTTGTTGCAACGGTTTCTGCTGGCTATAGCCTGTGCCATCACCATACTGGTAATAGTGGAGGAATTCCGTTCCCCAGTAATATTTACGGGAGGACATCGATGTATATGCACTGGTTGACAATGCCGAGTCGCGCAGAGCAGCATCCTCATTGAAAGTACGGCTGAAGACTGTACCCTTGACAATGGCCAGACGAGGATTGGTGTAGACCAGTGAATCGCGGTCAAGCACCTTGTCGTCATAATTGAAATACTGGGAATACTCTTCTATCAGCTGGCGCCAGACCTCATTGGTAGGAGCCACCATGAAGTAAGTAGAGTCTTCCTCATTCAGATCGGCATCCAGGAAGTCATAGTCGAAGAGGTCGTTCTGCTGACGGAACACAGAGTCCAGATAGACCGTCTTACCATCAACGAATCCGCCGGCCACACTTCTGCTGGGAATGAACTCCTTGCGGTAGAAACGTTCATTATAGAAGAAGGTGGCAATACTGTCAAGGTCAGCATCCTTGCGCAGATACTCAAATACGCTGGGCTGATAGTCCACCTTGCCATCGACGGTGAAGAGCACACCATTCTCATAGAGCTGATTGCTCGAAAGGAAAGGGGTATTGCCAATGGCACCTGTCGTAATCTGGATCCGCTTACCGTTCATCAACTCCAGGGAGTCGTTACTAGTAGCTGACACAGAGTGATTAAACAAGGCTATATGGTTCTGCAAGAACTCCTTAATGACAGTATTATCCTCATCACTGACCCTACCCTTCTCCTGATTGTAGGCTTGAATCAGCTCTGCGGCTTCTGCTGATGTGAAACTGTTGTTGGTAGGTGCAAACACGGTGAACACCTGACTGCCGCCTAAGGACTTATCATAGCCACAAGCCTCAATGACGCTGGCAAAGTTACTCAGGTTGCCATTCTGCTTGATGGCCTGCCAGAGTGTGCCTTCCTGCACACCCTGGGCCTTGCCCTCATAATGGTCGTCCCAAGTATCGGAGCAGGCCGTCAAGGCTGCGGCAATGCCGCAGCAAACGAGACCAGCACAGATTATCTTATTTATCTTGGTAATCATAATTCTTAATTTCTTAATTATTCATTAATCATTGGCTAACAGTTTACAGATCGTCCTCCATAGCACCGTCACCGTCTACACCATAGACACTCTTGGGAACCATCTCGAAGTAGTCGAGCATGAACTCGTTGTTGTTACCCTGCTTACCATCGCTGGCCACGCGGAAACGGATGTAGTGATCCTTGGTGGCATCAATATAGGCCTGGCAGAGGATACGACGATAGGTACGGTTGTTGCCTATGAAATAGTCCTTTGAAGAGGGAGAGAAGTGGAAGATGGAGCGCGGAGCACGGTAGGCGCCAAGGTTCCTCAACACTTTCTGCTCCTCGGCCTTCTCCTCGTCACTCATAGCGTCATACTTGGCACAGGTCTCGTCAAACTCGAAGCGGTCGCCGATATACAGATCGCTGTCCAAATACTTGGTCATGTCAAGAGGAATACCCTGAGGTACACCATCGAAATAAACCTGCATGACACCACGTGTCTCAATGGCACAGAAGCCAAGACGCAGCTGCCAGTCGCCGCTATAGGGCACAGGCGGAATGCGGAAGGTGAAGTCGTAGTCACCGAAGAGGTTCCACTCGTCACCCTGCCACGACCAGAAGTTGATATGCGGACGACGCAGCACCACATGGGTGTTCACATCATTGAAGTACACACCATCCAGATAGCCCAACGGGAAGTAGTAGTTACGGCCGTTCTTAGGTGTTGCAGAGTCATCGGGAACACCGGCAGGATCATCCTGCGTGGGATCACCTTCATAGCGCAGACCGTTACATACAACCTCTGGGAACACATTTGAGAAGTCCATACGGATACGTGCATTCTGCACTTTGTTCTGCACATCGTACGAGAATGCTACGATGTCATCCACATAGAAATAGTGTCCGTTGATAGCATCGTGTACAGGATCAATTTCCACCGTAGCATCGATACGCTGGCCTTCTATACCGTTGGCACCATTGTAATCCTTGTCAAAGCGGCGGTTGATATAGCGCTCACGCAGCTTGCCCTGACCCACATAGGACTTGGTTGTGAGTTGCTCCACCTTCATCATCGTATGAGGCAGCAAGGTCGGATGCCAGTCCACGGGGTTGATAAGATTCTCATCAAATCCGAATGCACCTACCACCACGCCAATGCTCACCTCCATGGGGGTAAGGTCAGAAGTACCTGCTACGTACTTGTTCATAATGTGATACTGAACAAAGCGACGTAAGGGGTTGACACTGTCTGTCAGGTTCTCGAAGGAATGGCCAGGAGCGCTGACATCCTGCGGATAGACGGGGTCATACAGTTCACATGCTTTATTGTAAAGGGCTCGCAAATCGCCCTTGGCAATACCATATTTAGCCTCTAAAACCGAATCCGGTTCTATGAAGAACGAATAGCCATACTTCTTGGTGTCAGGCACCCAACCCACTTCACTCCAGGTATGCGACCTGTAGTAGTACTTCTCGTGTGCTTTGGGATCCCAGTCCGGGTCTTCCACCTGCATTACATCGTTGATGACACCCGTAGCAACCAATGCACTATAGAAAGTGCTGATCTTCGGGTTGTCACGCAACAGGTCGGTAATATAGCTGTTGGACTTCTCAATCACCATGTCAATAGGCTGCATGATACCATTCTCGACAGAGTCATCCTTCTGTTCGAAGGAAATATGAGCCAGACCCTCAAGCACGACCACAGCATTGCTATCATTGTCGAAACCTGCAGACGTAGCCAGATAACGTCCAAGGAGGTTGGCAGTAGCCAGACGGTCCTGGGTCATTTCCATCGTAGTATACATATTGGCAACAATATGGGTACGAGCAATGGTATCACAGTCAGCATCCGTCAACTGGTCGAGACTGCTTACGCCGCGCTTCTGCAGATATTCCTGCACAGCATCGTTAGTCGGCACGAAACAAGTATAGTGGCCATAGGTAGCCAGCAGATCCATCAGGCCTGCACGGTTCACAATCTCGGTGAACTGGCTGAACTGGCGACGATTCATCAAGAAGTCGCTGGCCATCTCGCCTGTAAAGGTGTAGAAGTTCTCTGAGTCGGGCTCATCAGAACAGCTGCTAACCGCAACTCCCGTGAAAGCCATGAGCCCCATCAGCCCCAGCACACCTAATTTCTTTATATTATAAAACAACTTTTTCATATCATTTCCTCTTTAATAGTTTCTCTGATAGCTCTCATCTTCTCCGCTGCTGAAGGCAGGATTCTGGACAAGATTCAAGTTCACCTTCAATTCCTCATAGTTGTAAGGCCAATAGATGGCATCCATCTTCACCAGTTTATTGGCAATGAGCGTACTACCAGTGGTCACTTTGCGCAGAGCGGCTGCTGCCAGTGTCTGGGTACTTCCCTCACGCCTTGAGATACGTACAAGGTCAAACCAGCGTTTGCCCTCGAACATCAGTTCACGCTGGCGTTCCTGATAGACCAAGGTCGTCATGAGGTTCTTCGTCTGATAGTCACCACGAACCAGCGTATCGGTCAATGTGGTCTCACAGACAGAGCGTTTGTTAACGGCATTGATCAACGAGAAGGCCTGATCAAGAAGCGGTTCATTGTAGTCAAGCGTTGCCTGGTCCACACCCTCGCGCAGCTTCATTGTCAGTGCCTCAGCCTTCATCAGCATAATGTCCGTCAGACGGTAAATAATCCAGTTGGAACTGTTTTGTCCGCCAGTATAGGCCGTTCCGTAGGTTACTTTCACATTAGAAGTAGCAGTGGCATCGATGTCCACTGTACGTGTAACGAACTTATTGATGGACTTCTGGTTGGAGTTACAGTTCTCATACATACGGGCATCCACATCCTTGTTCTTGTCGGCAAAGATATTGCGGCTGTTGGACTTTTCGATGTCGTCCAACAGGAAGTCCGACGGAGCCACCAGTCCTATCTTATTATCCACATTACCATAGAAGTCGTTGACAGCACCGTTGGCTATCATACTGTTGCCACGCGGATCATCATCAAAAACCAACTGGAAGATGATTTCCTGGTCGTACTGACGGGAATAGGAGTCAGACCCGAAGAGCATCGAATAAGCCTCACCGTAGTAGTTGGTTCCGCTATTGTCACTGAGCAACGGGAAGCCATTGAAGCGCTCCTCTGTATTGTTAGTGGAAATCGTACCGCTACGCTGGTTCTCAGTGCGGTTCTCTTCAGCAATGGCCTTCTTCGCATCTATGACCAAGTCGGCATAGCGAATGCAGTTATCGTAGTCCTGCTTCCAGAGATACAGTTCGCAGAGCATGGCATGTATGGCATCCTGTGTGATACGACCTGTCTGATAGAGGCGTTCTGTAATAGGATAGCGCTTTACTGCCATTGACTTCACCCCTTCCAGGCTGACAATGAGCGAGTCAAGCACATCGTCGAACTTCGTAGCTGGAAGATCCATCTTCATATCGTCATCCGTAAAGGCGACACTCGAATAGGGCACGTCACGGAAAGCACGGATCAGATAGAAATAGCACAGCGAACGCAGGGCTGTAACCTCAGCTATGTGTGCACTCAATTCACTCTGCGTGTAAGCAGGATCCTTGGCTGCCACTTCAGGTGCATATTTCAATACAGTGTTACAACGGTTAATGATGCTGTAGAAATCTTCCCACTTCGTATAGGCGTTCTTGGCATCAATATTCTCCTTGAGCACTTTCTCCAGCTCACCGTCACTATTGATGTTCTGGCCGATACCGATATTCTCACTGCGGAACTCGCCCCAGACCATCATACGCTTCACCACATTCGAGCTTTGCAGACCCGAGTAACAGCCGGCAATGATTCCTTCTACGTCGGCCTTCTCCGTCCAGAACTGTTCCATGATGATTTCGTTCTGGGGTTTAATCTCCAGGAAGTCGGAGCAGGAAATCTGTGTCAGACCTATGAGACCCAAGAGCCCCAAAAGACCTACTTTCTTTATCTTAAATATTTTCTTTTCCATAATCATATCTCCTTTAGAAGTCAACCGTGATACCTAATGTATAAGAACGTGAGCGCGGGGTCTGTGCACCATCGGTGGCGGGGCCGTAACCACCCTGCGAAATATCCGGGTCGACACCAGAGTACTTGGTCAGCACAAACGGGTTGTTGGCACTGAGGTAGAGGTTAATTCTGTTCAGACCGATCCACTTCAGGTACTTCTTCTTGATAGAATAGTTGAGCTGGGCATAACCCATACGCAGGTAGGTACCCGACTCGACGAAGCGGTCGCTCACCAGGGTGTTGTAGTTAGACTGGTCGCCGTACATGGCACGAGGAATCGTTGTTACGTCGCCTTCCTTACGCCAGCGGTAGTTCACTGCCTGGCTCTGGTTGTCGTTGTTTCTCATTGCCTCTGCGTCCAGACGTGCCAGGTTGATAATCTTGTTGCCTACACGATAGGTGAACTGTGTGTTCAGACGCCAGTCGCCATAAGAGAAGGTAAAGCCGAAACCACCCGTCAGCTTAGGCAGCGATGAACCGAGGTACACAATATCAAGGGCATTGATCTGTCCGTCATGGTTGATATCCTCGTAAATGGCATCACCACCATTGAAGCGGTAGTTACGACCGGAGGTGTCATTCGTATAGTTGAACATCATGCGAACGGGATTTCCCTGTCCGTCAACAATCAGACTGCCATCGGCATTCATAGCCACAGGAGCCGTATGGCCGGCTGCCAGGAATGCGGCACGCTCTTCATTCGTCATACGGTTGAAGGTGCTGTAGTTGTATTCATACACACCCTTGTAGCGGAAACCGTAGATAGCACCCAGCGGGTTGTGCAACTGCACACGCTGCAAGGTCTCTTTATTGCTGTAGCCGTAGTTTGAGTTCAGGTTGCTTAGGATGAACTCATCCATCTCCAGCACCTCATTGCGGTTGTTACCAAAGTTGGCATTCATATCGAAACCAAACTTACCGACCTTGATCAGACGGCTGGTGTTGATATGGAACTCCCAACCCGTATTGCGCATCTTACCGGAGTTACGGTAAGGAACGCTGGCAAAACCTGAGTTAGAAGGAATGCGGTAACTCTGCTGAAGCATGTCAGAGACAGTCTCCTGATAGGCCTCGATAACCAGGTTCAGACGATCGTCAAAGAAACCGAGGTCGATACCTGCATTGTACTTGGTGGTGATCTGCCACTTCAGGTTTGACAGGCGTATGTTCAGAGGCTTCATGGCACTCAGGTCAATATAACGGTCAGTAGATCCGTACTTGGATGTATACAGGTAGTTCTGAGTTGGCTGGCTACCCACACGACCCCAGCTGGGACGGATAGCAAACATGGAGAGTGTCGGCTTCAGCGGCTCCATCCACGGCTCATCACTGATGATCCACTTCAAAGAGACAGAGGGGAAGTAGCCCCAACGGTTGTTCGGTCCGAATTTTGTCGTACCGTCAACACGCACCGTAGCATCTGCAATGTAACGTCCTTTATAGGCATAGTGTCCAGAGAAGGTGTAGTACATGGAACGCCACTGGTTGTAAGAAGAGCCGAGGCCGGTAATCTGTCCGCCTCCATAAGTGGTGGTAATACCAGAGGGAGCGCCCTGCTTGTTCTCATTCTGACCTGTGCTGGAACCGCTGGTCAGCTCAAAGCGTCCCAAGAGCATAGCAGCGTGATCCTTGTTCTTAAAGGCAGGAATCAACGTCAGCTGCTGCTTGGTGTTGAACGATACGCTCTTTGACGAGCTGTTGCTGGTATCGTTCACGCCCGAATTCCACGACACTGTCTTCAGTTCCTGCGGATAATACTTGTCAGTATAGTCATTGAAGATGTTCATATAGACAGAACCACGCCAGTTCAACTGCCAATGGTCATCGTCCATACCTAAGAGCTGATACTGGATGATCAACTCAGGCGACATGTCGTAGGTGGTCTGCTTGTTCTTAGCCAGATTGGCCACTGCAACAGGGTTGGAATACTTCTTCTGGTCGTTGTTGAACTTCGAGCTACCGCTCTGGAGCATGGTATAGTAAGAGTCGGTGTCCTCACCCGTTATCGGATCCTGCTCGTAGATGCTCATGTTCGGCATCTTCTTCAGGGCGTTGCCAAGCAGCGACTCGTAGTTACGGTCGTTCTTGGTATAGGTCAGTGCGAAGTTGGTACTTACACGGATACGCTCAGACACATTGTAGTCCAGTGCCACACGGGTAGACATACGCTGCAGTTTCTGCTTGATCATCGTACCCGTCTCATGGTCGAAACCTGCACCGATACGGAACGTGGCCTTCTCACCACCACCGCTTACCGTCACATAATGGTTCTGACGGAGACCCCACTGTGTGACAGCATCACGCCAGTCTGTATTGTTGTTGTACTGCTCGTACTCAGAGAACGACGGGTCGTAGTTCAGTTCAGGGATATCGGCTTCGGCATCACTCTGCTCAGGATTGAAATAGCTCTCCTTCAGCAGCATGGTGTAGTCGTCACCGTTCAGCATGCTGTATCCCTTGGGCTGGTAGGTACCCGTAAGTTTCAACGAGTAGGTTAGTTTAGGTGCACCACGCGAACCGCGCTTGGTGGTCAGCTCAATAACACCATTACCACCCTGCGAACCATAGATGGCGGCAGAGGCAGCATCCTTCAGCACGCGGATTTCAGCAATATCCTCAGGGTTGATGTTCAGCAACTCAGCGAACTTCTCATTGTTAGCAGAAGCCATATCGAAGTTGTCGAGGTTCACCTCACGTACGTTACCGTCCACCACAATCAGCGGGTTCGAGTCAGTCAGGGTGTTCAGAGAACCAGCACCACGCAGACGCATGGTAGAACCGGAACCCAGGTCACCAGAGTTACCGATAATATCCAGACCGGCGATACGGCCCTGCAGAGCCTCATCCACCGAGGTGATGGCCAGTCCTTCGAACTCCTTCATCGAGATACTCTGTGTAGCACTCGACACCTCACGCTGCGGGATAGGCAGACCGCTACCGGTCACACGGCGCTTCGACTTGATGGTCACCTCCTTCAGCGTGGTAGCCGATGTCAATTTGATCTTATAGGTCGTACGATCAATGGGCAGTGTCTGAGTCTTCAGACCCACATAGCTGAATCGGATCTTGTCCTTCGTGTTCTTCACCTTCATGGTGAAGTTACCGTTCAGGTCGGTCAACGCGGAGTTGATGATACGTCCCGTACCGTCTATTTCACAGACAGTGGCTCCCATCAGCGGGCCCATGTCGTCGCTCAACGTACCGTGGACCGACGTGATTGTCTGTGCGCGGAGACCTATTGTGGCCACCAGCGCCAGCATCAATATAATGGATTTCAGTATTCTTTGCATAGCTTACTTCCTCCTTATTTTACTGATTAATGTTCTCCAGGGAGTCAGGTTCTCAAAAAGCAGTGGACCGTCAATCAGGTGTACCACAGCATCGGATGCCATGAAGGTAGTCTGGCTGTTGCCGGAACCATCAAACCAGTACTCGCGGCATATCAGGTTGTACAAGCCTTCCTGCTTGACCACATGACGGGTCTGGCCCACAACGTCCTTCAAAGTGATCTCACCACCTGCAAAATTCACATCGATGGGATAGAATCGTCCCGTCTCCAGGTTACGTCTCATCGACTCGTAGGCGTTCAGATAGCTACCATCCTCAGGAGCCATGTTCACTGCTACAGAGTGGTCCTGGACGTGATAGCGGAGGAAGCTGACAATGATGTCCTTCAGCACACCTCTCACACTGTCGGCCAGGGCCTCAGAGCCCCACACATCGTCAGTCTGTGCCTCATAGTCTTCCCACGTGGGCAGCAGTCCGTCGTTAATGAGCTGGCGGATACTCTCGTTCGTGGGTACGTAGACGGTATAGTTATAGTTGTCCAACAGACGCAGGTTCTTGCTACCCTGGTTGGTCAGACCGGCATTATACTTGTTGCTCAGTTTCGTGCCCAACAAGTCAGCACCGTCATGATCGAGCAGATTCAGGAACTCCTGGAACTCCTCATGCTGCTGCAGTGTCAGGTAAACGGTATTCTGTGCACCTAAAGGCATATAGGGCTTATAGGTCTGGCCTTCACCATCGACGAGCTTCTGACCGTTCAGCTGGTAGGACTCACCATTCTCCTTGAGATAGATCTCATTATTGTTGACAGGGAGCTGAAGGTTTCCGTGCTCCGACTGCCATCCACCAATGAAGGCCAGGCGGCCGTCAGGAGCATGAGTCACACGCAGCAGGGTTCCACCCTTTGACTTATAGTACTCATGTCCATCGCGCACATCGCCCACAATAATCAGCTGATCCATAAGTCGGGTCAGACGGTCGTTGACCACCTTGCGGTCTACCTGAGCCTGTACGCGTGCACCTCTGGTGATATTGCCTTCTGCATCAATCGTACACTGATAGCGACGGGCCTGCACACGCTCTGCAGCACTCTTGGTACCATCATAGTAGAACTCCAGGATAGAGGGAGACTCCAATCCTGTCAAACGGTCGATAGTTCCATAGGTTGCAGGGTCGATATACCACAGCATGGCGTCGTTCGTCGGCAGCAGCAGGCTGTAGTGCGAGTCCATAGAAAGCAGGTAAGGCAGGAAGTTCAACTGGTCAATGGCCCAGTAGATCACATTCATGGTCGAAGCATGAGCCAATGCAGGATAGGCAACTGAAGCATACTCAGCGGGTGTAAACACCTTGTTGGTCATGTAGACCACGCCGTTACATCCCATGAAGCAGGAGTCGACATCGGCAGGTGTAATACCCAGTTCCTCCTTGGCATCGTTGAGCACCTGATTGAACTTCGAGGGGAATGCCTCGGTAAAGGTAGGCAGCATATTGACCCTGATGAGCTTCGAGAGTGTAGCATCAGGAATACTGTCCCATGATCCGTACTCCGTCTGTAGGTCCTTGCCACCGTGGTCCCACCAGTATTCCAGTGCCTCGTTCGTCGGAACAATCATCACGCCAGCATCATAGTGCAGGTCATACTGCATGGTGTTGGCATACATATAGTGGTTCCAACCCGGATCGAACTTCAGCAGGGCCTTGACGGTATTGCCATTGGGATCCACCTCGTTCTTGTCGCCGTTAACGGAACGGTCGCTGAAATAACGTAGGGTGAAGACAGAGTCCTCATTGTTATACAGACGGTTGTACTCACGGGTACCGGCAGCATCATAGTAAGGTGCCGAGTAACGGTCGAGCAGGTGTGACCAAAGCGACATGTTGGGGTGCTGGCGGATAATCTCGGCCATATTGGGTGATGATTCTATCACACCGTTCACTTTCTGTATGTATCCGTTCTTACAGGTAATGTCACGCTCCACCACCTTCTTTCCGTTCACCCAAGCCTCTTTGACGTTATTGGCTTGATGGTTGGTCAGGATAGCCAGGTCTTCGTCAGTCAGCTTGTTGAAAGAAGAGAACGCAGGCAGGAAGTGAATCATCGGCGCAGCCGTAGCATCCTTGAAGATGGGGATGCTCTTTCCACTATCCTTGAAGCGTTTCCACGCAGCAGTGTTGGGCATCTTGTCAGGACTCAGGATTTCCACGGAGTCATAGATGCTCACAGCCGTCTCACGGCGCATACACTTGCCTTCCATGGGCGGATTTCCGCTCACGTTCGACAACAGTTCAATGAGGTAGGCATTGTTGATCATCGAGTTGTTCAACAGCAGTTTCTTCTGTGAATTCGACAGCTGTCCGTAACTACTCACACCCCACGAGTTCTGCTTGAACCATTCCTGGAAAGCAGAGTCGTTGGCTGCAAACAATGTCTTCGAACCTGTGTGGCTCAGCACCTCGTGCTGGCCCAGGTCGTCAACCAACCGCAGCAATGTTGTGAAATTGCCGTCCTCCTGCAACCGCTCGTAAATGGAGTTGCCCAGCCATGAAGGCTGACCTTCGAGCAGGGTGTCGTCCTTACAACCCTGCATCGTCCAGGTTCCCAAGAGCAGTCCGCAGGCAGCAATCAGCACATTGCGCCGTTGTCTCGCCATTAGTTTTCGTTTCATACTTTTTAGGTTTTTTATTTATATCAATTACTGTTTTTTATTTTTGCTGCAAAGGTAGTTCTTTTTCTCGAACCATTTTTTACCCCATGTATCAGACTGTTATTACATTCTTCCATTATCAGGTTCCCTATCCGCGTACCTTATTATATATAATAGCTAAATCGGATGGCTATTATTGCCCTTGAGCAATAGTAGCTGTCCGCTGAGTGAAGTTTCAGTAGCCTTGCGGGTGACGATAGGTTTTCCAAGCAATAAGTGTTCTTAATACAAGTGTCAGTCGTAATTGCAAAAAATAATAAGGAACTGGAGAACGGTTTTTTCTACCGTCTCCAGCTCCTTCTTCAGAGGGTCAGATTAAAATGATTGGCATTCTAACCTTTTCTATTATGATCTTTTTACCTTAGGATTACTTCTGTACCTTCTTCAGCACCTTCACGCTGCCGTCGCTCATCGTCTTCTTCACGATGACGAGACCCTTCTGGGCCTTGCTCAGACGTGCACCGTTCACGTTGAAGACCTCAACCTTGACAGCTTCGTTGCTGCCCATCTCCTTGATACTGGTATCAATGTTGGGCTCGAGAGCGCTGTTGGTTCCATAGTAGAAGAGCTGCCAGTTGGTCCACAGTGTCCAGTCGTCCTGCAGAGTGATGCCCTTCTTCAGACCGATAGTCAGGTTACCGTCCTCACCAACCTTCACGGTTACGCAGTTGCCGGCATAGAAGTTCTTGCCAGTAGCCTCGTTTTCGGTCGTGAACAGGTCACCGCCAGTGGTCATTGAGTTAGGAACAGCCAGCTGGTTCTCCTCAGAAGCCCAAGCGTATTCGTTGGGCAGGCTCTCATACTTCTGAGCCTGAGAAGCCAGACGCATCATGGCAACAGTGCAAGTGTCACCACCCTCACCCACGGCATAGAGCAGAGCATTATTGTTCTCCTCGGGAGACTCAATCCAAGTGGTGTAGTCGTTGGCTGCGCTACCGGCACGATAGTAACCAGTGAGGGTTACCTGATAAGTACCTGCGGGCAGACCCTGCAGCTTCTGGTAGTAGTTGTAGTTCGTATTGAACTTCTCAGCGTCAGTACCTATAGCATTGATAGCAGCGCTACCAGTCCAGCCCTTGTCGTTACCTTCTACATAAGACGGGTTGACAATGACTCCAGTGCACTCAACGGGGTTAGCGTCGCTTGCATCAGCCATACCAGCGGGAATACCCAGACGATTGATCATTCTTGCAATCTGATTCAGCAGGCCGTCAACCTCCTCAGTAGCAATGGTGTGGTTCGCAATACCATTGTAGATCTGCTGATAGAGGGCTTCACCCTCAGCACGAATGGTCATGTCGTCAGCAAACTGATTTTCGTATGCCAGATCCTCGTTGGCGGTGTTCAGCTCAGCAAAGCGTTCAACAGAAGCATTGATTTTGCCAGCAATGTCGTAAACAGCCACCAGAGCATCGAACATCTGCTCACCATCGTTGGAAGCAAGGGCTGCCTGAGCAACCTCATAAACCTTGTTCACACTCTCAATTACCTCACTACCCATACCCTGGTTCGGATCGAGCTTAGCAAGCTCTTCCTCAAGGATAGGCTTCACGATGTCAACAGTAGGCTTTCTGTAGGTCAGCTTGAAGTTATCCCAGATACACCACCAGTCCTGGTTAGCTTTCATCCTCACACCAATACGGAACTTGTCACCCTTCTGGGCAATCAGACCATAGGCCTTCATCTTATACATACCCCAGCCGAAGCACAAGCTTGCAGCACCCATTGAGTTAGGAGCAGTTGAGATAGCACCAGTCCAAGAATGACCTTCAACAACAGGAAGCGTTCCGTCTTCCAGGAAATGCTCCTCAGCAATCTGCTCTGCATAAACACTGGGGAACTGAGCCGTTGCATTATTCATATAGAGGAATACGGGTGAGGGGTAGTCAGGATAGATGTCATTGCCTTGAGTATAGCCACCTACCTCACAGCGTACATAACCTTGAACACTCAGCTCATACATACCCTTTGGCAGATCCTCAACCTCCTGCCATACATCCCAATCGTGGCAGTGCCAAGACTCAAAGCAGAAGTTCCTATAACCAAGAGCGTTCTCCATAATCTGCTGATTTCCTTCACCAAGAGGACCACGGACAACATTACCGCCATCTACACGGTCGATGGTCCATCCTTCAGCTTTTCCTGAGTTGATATCCTTGTCGGCATCGAAGCCTGGGTTGGTGATGTAACGAGTCATATCGGTACCGTCTTTGATTTCACCACTTAGGAACTCGTCCTTAACTGCCTGCATCAACGCTTTAACCTTAGCAATCTCAGCCTCAAGTTCCTCATTGGTCAAGGAGTAATCTTGATCATATACAATCTTCTCCTCATACATTTCCATACGGTAATCACCAAGATCGCCGATAGAGACCAAATCATTATAGTCATCATTGACCAAATAATTCTGGACTTCATCTCTAACAATAGTCAGCCAGTCCTTCCAGAGCTGAACGTTCTTGTCAAGGGCCTTTTTGGCAGCCTCGATTTCAGCCAGTGCAGAATAAACCTCCTCGAATGAGCTAGCAGAAATCTCCTTCTTGAGCTCAGCGTTGTAGGCCTCAAGGTAAGACGCTGTATAAACAGTAGTCTCATCGAAGGTTATCTCGCTGTAGTTCTTGAGGGTTTCGTCCAGATAAAGCTTAACAGCATCGGCACCTGTTCCATAATAAGTAAGTGAGAAGTCATCGAACATTGACCAGTCACCATCAATCTGTGACTCTTTCTTCACACCGATAGTAAGCTCGCCACTCTCGTCGACAGCAACAATCAGCTTATTAGCATACTGCTTCAAGGTGTGCATAAAGTAATCGCCTGTGGCCATAGTATTAGGTACATAAACGGTTACTTCATTTTCGTCAGCATCCTTATAAGTCACAGAGATATCACCCTGGTTCTGAGCCTCAGCCTGTGCACCATCCATTACATTGGCAATGGGTACCTCAAAATAGCTTTCGCCCACCTTACCGTACAACTTGGCAAACTTCGATGCCTCGTCTTTAGCCAACCAGTGGGCCTCTGCAGTACCATAGTTACCAGAACGATAATAAGCATTTACTCCAATAGCATAGATACCAGGAGCAAGACCTGTAATTGTCTGATAGGTGTCGTAATTCTTGTTATAGTGCTCTCCACCGTCGGAAACCGTGCCACCACGTCCAAAAGCAGTACCGCTCCATCCAGTGGTGCAGTCGCCGTTGTCAAAGTGAGCGTTCTTGATCAAGCCAGTCATGTCTGCAGGATTCTCAACAGAAGCATTGTTCTTACCCCACTCTACGACAGCCAGATCAAGATCAGCCTTTGCCTTGTCAATCTCAGCCTTGGTAGCCGTAGGATTAGCATAGACAGCCTCGTAATCAGCAGTTCCTGTGAAGCCCTTGCTCTTATAATCGTCAATGGCATCCTTCAGTTTCTTCTTGGCATCAATGATTCCAGACAGGTTGCTTTGTTCCTTAGCCATGTCAGCAGCAGTGCTTGCTGTATTGGAGTAGACAGCCAGAGCAGCAGTAACATCAATATTGTTGGCCTCGGCATCCTCGATAGCTTGCTTCAAACCAATGGAAGCAATGTAAGTCTTCGTTCCCTCCACGTAATTCTGGTAGCCTTCGCTCAGAACGAAAGCCTCGTAAGACTCAACAGTTACAGCTTTCCAGTCAACGCAGGCACCTTCAGCAGCTGGGTCAACGTGCCTCAAGATAGCAGTGTAAGCATTACGATGGTCACCACTGTTAGCTGTATTATCAGTTGTAACATAAGTGCCATTCCAACCTAAATACTTACCAGCAAACTCGGGTTTGTCAGCAATAAGAGCTACGTTCTGAAGACGAACGAAACCGTTCGCAATCTCACAGCCCCATGAGAAATTGGCCTGAGAACCATGGTCAACCCAAGAAGCGTCTCCATCATCGGTGAAGATGTTGCCCTCGCCAGTGGAACGCTCAGGATTGTTGACATTCAGGTCACACAAATTGTAGGAACCTTCAGGTGCGTCTTCTTCAGAAGCTGGCTGGAGCCATACTTCCATACCGAACGTTCTGAGGCTGGCCATTGTGTTCCAGCCGTTACCACTGGCGAAAAACATCTTGGCAGCGGGATTGTAGAGGATGTAATGAGTTCCGTCGTCAGTGAACGTCGTAAACTCCAATCCTTGCGGCTCCGGCATCGTCCAAACTCCGTCGGGTACCGCTGCTTTAGCAACACTACCTAAAAGAAGCAGTGCGCTCAAAACGAGTAGTTTTGCAAATTTCATAAATGTTGTTTTTAAAAAGTTAGTATAAAAGTGAATAAATTCTTCAAAGTTACAGGTTCATTGTATGTTAGTTAGACCCATTCACAAAGCCCATTTCATTGGCTTTTCAGCCAGAAGTGTGTATGCTTAAGGGCACAAAACGAGCAATAACGGATGCAAAGTTAAGAAAATATTTTTAAATAACAATCAATTTCCCTAAAAAATTTTCATTATAAGTGTGTTTTTAACAATTAACCTTGCGAGTGCACCTCCTATTCTATTACCTATTCATAATAAACATGAAGGTCAACCATGCCCCATGAACCTATGCTTTTTGCGCTCTCGGGGACTACTGTGAGCGGGAAATTGTTTTCCGGTTGTGCCGTTTTCCCGTTTACCCGTTTCGTCATGTGGTTTTGAATGGTCGGCCGCATGGCCGCAACGACCGCATTTTTGTGGCACGAGTATGATACTAAAGGGCCAGCAGTATCATACTAAAGGGCAGATAGTATCATACTAAAGAGCCGATAGTATCATACTAAAGGACTGATCATATCAAGTGCTTGGCGCTTAGCGGAGACCTTTTGCAATGAACTCCCGAAACTTAAGTTACGTTAAAACGTGCCCTACTTAAAAAATAATTGGCATTTTTGTTGTACCTTTGCATCAACAAAACATTATTTAACAATAATCAGAAAATAGTACAACATAGTTTTATCCATCAATTCCTAATTCCTTTTCAAGTATGAGAAACAAGATAAAAGCGGGGATGCTTGCCTCCATCCTGACAATCATTGGCGTAATCAATGTGAACGCACAGACAAACGACCTGCAGGAAGGTGTCGAGATTATCCACGAATGTGACACAACATGGCATTTCGGCTACAAAGGCATCAACCTCTACAGCCGTCCCATGCACCGCATCGACATTGCCTATCCATCGGTCGATGCCCAGGGTAATGGCATCCGACTGAGCGGAAGCATTGTCATTCCCGGCAATGTCTACGACGGCAGCAGCCCCGTGGACGGTGTGCTGCTCTACAACCGCTACACGCAGACACAGGCCGAGTGCTGCCCCACCAGCGGATTTGCCGAAGGCGAGTTTGTGTTCATGTGTACGCCGCTACAGCCCAACTGGATTCTCGTGGAGAGCGACTTCTACGGCTTCGGCATCACCAGCGACCACATTCTCGACCAGTACTACGTCTATGGCGATGCCAACGGCCATGCCAGCATCGACTGTCTGATAGCTGCCCGGAAGGTTCTCGACGAGCGAGGCATCTCGCAGGGCAAGTTCCTGCTCAACGCCGGTGTGTCGTCAGGCGGCTACGACTGCATTGCTGCACAACGCGTGCGCGACATGTACTATAAAGACGAGATAAAGTTTGACAAAACCCTCGTCGCCGCCGCTCCTTTCGACGTATCTAAGGCCTACATCAGCTATATCAGCCAGAAGGACGACCCCAAGATGGAAGTCTGCTTCGCACTCATCGTGCTCAACGCCTTCAACCGCCAGGACAACCTTGGCTTCACGCCCCAGCAGATGTTCAAGGAGCCCCTGGCATCGAAGTTCGACAGCTGGTTCAACTCAGGGCTTTATTCACGCAACCAGGTGACAGACTCGCTGAAGTCTATCGGCATCAGGACCTTTACCGATGCCTTGCAGCCACCATTCCTCGACTACGATTCTGAGGAGTACAAAAAACTGTCTGCTGCCATCAAAGCACACAGCCTGGAGAAGGGATGGACACCCGACCCCGACCAGAGCTACTACTACCAGCACTATGCCCACGACAAGGCAGTGCCAGCAGAGGCTGGGCGCAGATTCCTCTACTTCCTCACCCAAAACAGCGGTCATAAGAAGAGCCTCATACCTGAGCTTACCAACCTAACCACCTGTATGTACATCCTGTCTGACAGTCATACCATCAGCGGCATACACTTCATGCTCAGGCTCGCTGCCACCCTCACCGCCCATCCCGTGCTCTACTACGACGGCGAGTTGAACACTCACTACTACGACCTCGTCAAGGTAGGCACCCCCATGGGCATCATCAAGCTACTCGAGGAGAAAGGCTTCGACGTGGCAGGTGCCTACCGCACGCTCACCGGCGGCGATGAAAATGGCGGTATGGACTTCTACAGCCTGCTGGCCGTCCTCGGCAAGTACAACGAGACGCTGGAGGAAAATGGCACCAGCCTCACAGAGATACTGCAGATAGCCGACGACAGCGGTCTTTCAGTGATCGACATCATGCAGATTATCGACTACCTCATCAACAAGACTGAAGAGAAAGGACCGGACGAGGCAGCATGCCGTGCCATGCGACGTCAGGTCAACGAGCAGTTTGTGAGTGACTATTATTACAACAGCCTGCTCGACTGGCTCAGAGAGAACAACGTCAACCTGAATGACCTGGAAATCGGTTTTTGAACAATATACAAACATAGAGAGCATACATTATGAAACGCATTAGCATATCCATCATTCTTTTTACCTTGATGCTGACCGTTGCCAAGGCACAATCCACCTTCAGCGTGATGACGCTCAACGTTGACGGCTTGCCCGGCAAGTTCCTCTTTTTCGATGTGAACAAAGACGGTCCCCTCTCGGCGGGCAGCGAGCGCATCAGTGAGTACATCGCCTCTAAGGACTGCGACATCGTGTCTATGCAGGAGTGCTTCAACTACCGCTGGGAGATCTGGTCGCGACTCTTCGCCGGCTACGAGCACGACGAGTGGACGGGTGGTATCGACAGCGAGAGCCACCAGCTCGACTACCTCCATCTGCAGAACGAACGGTTCCCATGCGACGGTCTGAACAGTGCCTGGAAGAAAGCCGTGAAGTCGACCGCCTATGAGCGCGTGGCTCACGAGAAGAATTTCGGAAAGTTCAGCCACGAGTTCGACGACATCATCACCAAGGGTTTCCGCCGCCATGAGTTCACCCTGGCCGACGGCACTGAGATAGTGGTCTATAACACCCATTTCGATGCCAGTTCTGGCCGCGACGAGCAGTTGGGCAACGATGTGAAGGACCGCGAGGCGCGACGCTCGCAGTGGATGCAGCTGCGCGACCACCTGCTGGCCCGCCTCGACAGCCGTCCCGTGCTGCTTACCGGTGATTTCAACAGCTACTATACCCGCGACGACATCGTCGCAGCCTTCATTGACCCCATCCAGGCCACGGGCCGCGCCACTGTGGGCGACGTGTGGATAGAGAAATACCGCAATGGTGTCTACCCGAAGGTAGGCGGCGAGAAGGATGCAGAAGAGCTGCTCGACAAGATTCTCTACGTCAACCCCGTGGGAGGCATCGGGCTGAAGCCCGTTACCGTAACCGTCGACATGGCGGGCTATCAGTACAAAGGCAAGCCCCTTGGAGACCATTATCCACTGCTGGCGACTTTCTCTGTTGAAGGCAGAAATACAACTGGCATCGACGAACTGACGCACGACAACACCAGTGGCGAATCCTTTGACCTTCAGGGCCGCCCCGCCAGTAGGTCATCAAAAGGCATACACATCAGCAACGGCCATAAGTACATAAAAGAATAGTCGGTGATAACCGGAAAACGCCTTGCACTACTTGTGGCGGCTGCATCGGCCATGAATGGTTTTCTTCCTGTTTTTGTTGGTTTTTGGGGTAATTACTTGCAAAGGTAATAAAAAAGTCGTATCTTTGCACTTAGATATGACAAAAAACCATACATAGTGAACTTATTTAACTAATAAAAAGAAGAAAAATGAAAGAAGAAAGGATACGTAAAAACATGCTGACGAGGGTGATGGCATCATCATTCATCATGTGTCTATTATCGTTTAGCACTGCAGCAGCCCAGACGGTGAATTTCGGTATCAAGGGCGGCCTCGATGCTGCCGAAATGAAACTGAAAGGTGATTTCTTCGATACTTCCAACCGTGTAGGCTGGTTTATAGGTCCGTCAGTGCGGGCGGCCATTCCCTTCTTAGGCTTCGACGTGTCGCTGCTCTATAGCCAGCGCGAGTCGAAGATAGAAATAGAAAAATATACTGTGAACGACGGTTGGCAAACCTATAATATGCCCCGGTCTCTATCGGAGACAGTGAAGACCCAGCAGATCATACTGCCTATCAATGCCCGCTTCAGCTTCGGCATGGGCGACAGGGCTGGCATCTATCTCTTCGCGGGTCCCCAGCTGGCATTCAATATCGGCGACAGCGACAAGAAACTGTTTGATCAGATGGGTGAGTGGACTGTCAACAGTTCCAACTTCAGCGTAAACATCGGTGGCGGTGTGCAGTTCGGACATGTCCAGATCTCGGTCAACTACAATGCTGCAATTGGCAATACCGGCGAGGTCAAACGGAAATCCTTCAGCGAGAACTATCAGGAGACTGTCGACACCTGGGACAGCAAATTCAATGCCTGGCAGATGGCATTGGCCTACTATTTCTAAGACGTTAGAAAAGAAAAGGAACAAAAGAATTGCACTTCGCCGACATCATACTACCGTTGCCGCTTGACGGTCTCTTCACCTATTCCATCCCTGCCGCACTGGAGGAACAGGTGAAGTTTGGTCTGCGTGTACGGGTGCCTTTCGGTCGAAACAAGCACTATGTGGGGGTGGTGGCATGCATTCACGACAACAAACCGCAGGGCTATGAGGTGAAAGACATCAGCCAGGTCTTGGACACGCAGCCGATCATGCTTCCTGAGCAGTATCGGCTGTGGTCGTGGATAGCCGAATACTATATGTCACCCATCGGCGAGGTCTATAAGGCAGCGCTGCCTTCGGGGCTGAAGGCCGAGGACGGATACCGTCCCAAGACCGAGACCTTCATACGCCTCACCCCCACCTATCGCAACGAACAGGCACTCCACATTGCCCTCGACATGCTTGTCCGTGCGCCCAAGCAGCTCAAGGCGTTCAACGAATACCTCTTCCTGAGCGAAGAAGGGAAGACCGCCGTATCCAGGGATGAACTGATGAACGCCTCCCATGCTGCGGCCGATACCATCACCCAACTGATCAGGCGCGGACTGCTGGAAACCTACGAGGTAGAGGTAGGAAGGCTGAACTTCGGCGGCGAGCCCCATCCCGAGAACATCAGGCAGCTCAGTGCCGCGCAGCAGGAAGCCTACAACCAAGTCCTCTTCTCCATGCTGAAGAAGCCCGTCACCCTGCTCCATGGCGTCACTTCATCGGGCAAGACAGAAATCTATATACACCTCATCCAGCGGGAGATAGAACAACACCGCCAAGTGCTCTACCTGTTGCCCGAGATAGCCCTGACAGTTCAGATGATGGACCGTCTGCGCCGCGTATTCGGCTCCCGCCTCGGCATCTACCATTCCAAGTACAGCGATGCCGAACGCGTGGAACTATGGCAGAAGCAGCTCTCTCCCTGCCCCTACGACGTCGTCCTTGGCGCGCGCTCCGCCGTCCTGCTGCCTTTCCAGCGGCTGGGACTCATTATTGTGGACGAGGAGCACGAGACCAGCTACAAGCAGCAGGACCCCATGCCCCGCTACCATGCCAGAAGCGTGGCCATCATGCTCGCATCGCTCTCTTCACCACGCCCTAAGGTCCTCCTGGGCACCGCCACCCCTTCCGTGGAGACCTACCACAACGCCCAGACGGGCAAGTACGGACTGGTAGAGCTGAAGACACGCCATCAGGACATAGAGCTGCCCGAGGTGCAAGTGGTGGACATTCAGGACCTGTCACGCCGCAAGATGATGCACGGCCCGTTCTCCCCTCTTCTGCTGGCCCGCGTGCGCGAGGCCTTGGACAACGGCGAGCAGGCCATCCTCTTCCAGAACCGCCGAGGCTATTCGCCCCTGCTCGAATGCAAGCAGTGCGGATGGGTGCCCCGCTGCCAGAACTGCGACGTGTCGCTTACCTATCACCGTGCCATGAACCAGCTCACCTGCCACTACTGCGGCGCCACCTACGCTGTTCCTGCGGAATGTCCCGCCTGCGGCAGCAAGAACCTGTGGGCAAAGGGCTACGGCACGGAGAAGATCGAGACCGAGATACAGGACATCTTCCCCGAGGCACGCATCGGCCGCATGGACCTCGACACCACCCGTTCACGCAATGCCTACGAACGGCTCATCAGCGACTTTGCTGCCGGACGCACCAACCTGCTCATCGGTACGCAGATGATCAGCAAGGGACTCGATTTCGAACGTGTCAGCGTGGTAGGCATACTCAATGCCGACACCATGCTCAACCAGCCCGACTTCCGTGCCTATGAACACGCCTACATGATGATGGCGCAGGTGAGCGGGCGTGCAGGGCGCAAGGGCCGTCGCGGACTGGTCGTCCTGCAGACCCGGCAGCCTCAGCTACCGGTCATTCAGCAGGTGGTACACAACGACTACGAGGGGCTTTACCACCATGTGGTCGACGAACGGCTCGCGTTCCGCTATCCACCCTTCTTCCGTCTGATCTATGTCTACCTGAAGCACCGCAACGACCTCCTGGTCGACACCGCCGCCCAGGAGATGGGAGCCCGTCTGCGCTTTTGGTTCACCAACCGCGTGCTTGGACCCGACAAGCCCAGTGTGGCGCGGGTGAAGACCCTCTCCATCCGCAAGCTCATGCTCAAGATAGAGCCGCAGCTCAACCTGGCCGACGTGCGCCGATGCCTGTTGGAAGCCCAGCAGCAGATGATGCAGGACAAGCGCTACTCGTCGCTGCAGATCTATTATGACGTAGACCCACTTTAGCGGCCTTCGGCCTAAATGATAAATGATAATTGATAAATGATAATTGGCTGCGCCAGATGAGACAACTGGAATAATGGATACAAGTTTCACTAATAACTATAAATTAAAAGGTATGAAAAGAAAAGGTTTTTTAAGAGCTAAACGAAGGATGATGATGACGGGTTTGTCATTTATCATTTGTCAGTTTTCAATTTGCAGCGTAGCTGCGCAGAAGCCCATGTCCGCTCCCAAAGGCGGCAAGGCCATCAGTGACGAATTGATCGGCATCTTCTTCGAGGACATCAACAACAGTGCCGATGGCGGACTCTACGCAGAACTACTGCAGAACGGGTCCTTTGAGTACAGCCCTGCCGAACGCGACGGATGGGGACCCGGCACCGCATGGAAGCAAATCCGTCCCGGACACTCCCTGGGCACCATGCAGGTACGCATGGACAAGCCCATCCATCCCAACAATCCCACCTACATGCGCCTCCATACCGAGCGCACCAGGGAGTTCCACGACTACAAGGGATGGAAAGGATTCGGACTGCAGAACGACGGATTCGACGGCATCAGCGTGAAGGCAGGCGAGAAGTACGACTTCTCGGCATTCATGCGCAACATCGGCAATGCCAAGCAGGTACGCATAGCATTGGTAGCACAGCGGCAGGGATGGCCTCCCAGGGACCCCAGGTTGCTGGCTGAAGCCACCCTCAATGTCGATGCCAAGGACTGGAAACAGTACAGTGCCGTGCTCACCCCCGACAGCACCTGCCAGAACGCTGCCCTGCAGATTCTCGTGCTCACCGTGGGTGACCTCGACGTAGACCAGTTCTCGCTCATGCCTCAGGACACCTACAAGGGACATGGGTTGCGCAAGGACCTGGCCCAGGCACTGGCCGACCTCCAGCCCAAGTTCATGCGCTTCCCCGGCGGTTGCGTGGTGCACGGCGGCGGTGACGGCTTCTGGGACACCTACCGCTGGAAGACCACCATCGGCCCCAAGGAGACACGCCGTGGTCTGAAGAACACGTGGGGCTATCATCAGAGCATGGGACTGGGCTACTACGAGTACTTCCAGTTCTGCGAGGACCTCGGCATGGAGCCCGTACCCATCCTGCCCAGCGGCGTGAGTTGCCAGGGCACCAATGGCGGATGGAACATGTGGCCCACCCAGGCACAGGACGTAGTACCCATGTCCGAGATGGACGAGTGGGTCAGCGAAGCCATCGACCTCATTGAATGGGCCAACGGCGACCCCGCCACCAACAAGTGGGCCAAGATGCGTGCCGATGCAGGTCACCCGAAGCCCTTCAACCTGAAGTACCTGGGCATTGGCAACGAGGAGAAAATCTCGCCCGAGTTCATCGAGCGCTTCAAGTATATCTATGAGCGTGTGACCAAGGCCCACCCCGAGATTGTCATCGTCGGAACGGCAGGCCCGGGCTCGCACAAGGACAATCCCGACTATGAGGCAGGCTGGAAACTCGCCGAAGAGCTCAACATGCCCATCCTCGACGAGCACTACTACGAGCCAAACAGCTATTTCCTCAACAAGCGACAGTACGACAACTATCCACGCGACCGCAAGACCAAAGTCTATCTCGGAGAGTATGCCGCCAAGGACAAGAAGTTCATCGACGCCCTCGCCGAGGGACTCTACCTGCTACATGTGGAGCGCAACGCCGATGTCGTGGCCATGACATCCTATGCACCCCTCTTCGCCCGCAAGAACGGCACCCAGTGGAACCCCGACATGATCTATTACGACAACGAGCGTCCCTTCCTCACCTGCAGCTACTATGTGCAGCAGCTCTTCGGCCAGAGTTCCGGACAGTACTTCTATGGCGACTGCGTCAGCTTCGAGGGCGACGCCGCCGGTGTCGTACAGCCACAGGCCGACGTACACTACGGACAGTCCGTCATTCTCAATGTCAAGACCCGCCGTCTCTACGTGAAGCTCTGCAATGCCAGTGCCGATGCCAAGCGTGCCAACATCAACCTCAGCCGATTCGGCTTGAAGAAAACGGCCACGAAGACCGTGCTCGCCGGTGCCCCCGATGCCGAGAACAACTTCGACCAGCAGCCCATCACCCCACAGAAGGAAGAGGTGAAGGCCAAAAAGAAGTTCACCCTCGACCTGCAGCCCTACAGCTTCGTCATGCTGGAGTACCAACTGTAGCATCGGATTGACTCGGAGTTTGAAAATAGCATCGGATGAACACGGATTGACACGGACTATTTAACTGTATAAAAACAGGAATTGGGCGGTCGGCCTCATTGATTGGGGCGGCCGCCCTCATTGTTGCGGGCGGGAGCCCGCATTGATAAGGGCGGCAGCCCGAATCTCGTTAGGTACGGGTAAACTCCCGCTTACCTACGGCCTAAATCCCGCTTTACTACGGGGTCTCTCCTTAACAGCTTCGGCCTCTCAACTTGACAGCGACGGGAAAGTATTCTTCCTGTTACGGGAATGAATCCTTTCTGCTACGGGCTTCCACCTTCTCTTCTACGGGCTGTAATGAAAAAAAGTTGGGGGTTCGTGCAGTTTTTTGCGTTGTGAGTTCGTTATTATAATAGAGATGACAGAAAAGGAAACCATAGAAGCGCTATACCGCAGCAGCCGAGACAGGCTGCAGAGCCTGGCACAGAGCATCCTGAAAAGCCAGGATGAGGCTACCGATGCCGTTGGCGACATGTTTGCCAAGTTGGCTGACGGACAACTCACGCTGCCGGCGGAAAAGCAGGAGAGCTACCTCATGGTCAGCCTTAGGAACCTATGCATCGACCAGATCAGGCTGCTGAAGGTGAAACAGAAGCTGGAGCGTCATCTCACCCTCTCCGCACCACGCCTCACTCCTGTGGAAACAGAGCAGGAACTGGTCGACGAGATGATGGACTATGCCGAACAGACGTTGACGCCACAGCAATGGCGCATCTTCCGACTCCGATTCGACGAGCAGCTGTCCTATCAGGACATAGCACGACAGGAACGAATCAATGTGTCGACTGTCTACAGGAACTTGGTAGAAGCACTCAAGATACTGAAACATAAATATAATCCTGTTGCAAAATGGACAAGATAGAGGAATTGCTGAAAATGACAGAACGTCCGCAGGACTATACGGACGAGGAACTGGAACGCGTGCTTGCCGATGACGAGATGTGGGGCTACTACGAGCTGATGCTTTGTGCGGAGCAGGGCTTTGCCTGTCGGCGGGAGCAAAGACGCAATCGAGGACTGATGATTCGCAGGATAGCGGCAGTGGTGCTGGTTGTCCTGACGCTCTCAGGACTCACGTTTGCCACGATGCTGCATTTCCGCGACAAGGAGAGCCGCGAACAGACAGCACAGCAGGCTGCCGTGACATCAGTCGTGCCTGTCAGCCAGCGGCAGCAGCCCGTGGAACCAGCGGCAGACTCGCTGCAGCTGTTCAAGAATGTGGAGTTGGAAAAGATACTCAGTGAGCTGTCGGCCTACTATCATGTCACCGTGAGCTTCCAGCAGGAACAGTCCAAGCATCTGCGGCTTTATACCAAGTGGAACAGGGCGGAAAGCCTGGCACAGGTGATTGACCGTCTCAACGGCTTTGAGAAGGTGAACATTGTACAGCGTGGAGAACAGTTAACCGTAGAGTAAGGCTTATGAGACATCTTTTCTTGACAGGATTACTTCTTCTGTGTGCGTCGTTGGAGACAAAGGCGCAGCACGTTTTCCGCAACACGTCGCTATCGGATGCGTTGATAGAGCTGGATGCTTCGTCCAAGCGCTATGAGATATCCTTTGTCTACAACGAGTTGGAAGACTTCACCGTCACCACGACCGTCGGCCGCCGCCGTTCCCTTCCCGATGCCGTCAGGGATGTGTGCGGGTTCTATCCTGTGAGGGTTAGCGTACGAGGACGCGACATCTTGGTGGAGTGTATGCAGAAAGACCGCACGAAGCTCATTGGCCGACTGACTGATGCCAACCAACAGCCCATAGCCTACGCCAACATCACCCTTTATGCCGACTCAACCCTGATTGGCGGCGGCGTAAGCAACGAGGTGGGCGACTTTGTCATACCCTGTTCGGCGGCTCAGGCGCGGGTACATATTACTTGTGTGGGCTTTAAGGCTTTCGACAAGGTGCTGCCTATCAAGAACGTCGGCACTCTCCGTATGCAGATGGACAACCACTATTTAGAGAATGTATCCATCAGCGGACACATGCCCCTCGTACGCCATGAAGACATGCGGTTGGTCTATCTTGTCAGCCGCGATGCGATGGCACGGGGACTCGATGCCCAGGAACTGCTGTCACGTGTGCCGACGGTCAGTGTCTTTGGCGGGCAGGCCAGCATCTTAGGCAAGGGAACAGCGCGATTCATGATCAACGGACACGTTGTGGCAATGGACGAAGAGTCTATCCGCCAGAAGCTTTGGACCATGCATTCAGAGGACATCGAACGGATAGAGGTGCTGTCTATCCCTTCGGGCAGGTATCAGGACGATGCAGCCGGAGGGTTCATCAACATTGTGTTGAGGCGTGACCCGTCGTTAGGCTGGAGAAGCGACGTGAACACTCGTTTCGTCTCAAGCGACGACTGGGGAGGACGTGTCAATGCCTCAGTGGGTTATGTGTCAGAGAAGTTCGATATGTCGGTGAACATAGATGGCGGGAGAACAACGGGAAGAAACAAACGCAGCTCCGTGTTTGAAGGGTTGGACAGGGAAGAGACACTCGATAACCGAACCACGGACAAAGATGTTTCGCTAAGTGCCATGCTCCACTACCAGCCCGTGAAAAATATCGACTTGGGAGCTATGCTTGCCTTTAAAGAGGAATGGCAATATCAAGATATTGAAAGTAACCTTAGACAATATCAGCATAACGATTACTGGAATCCCGCTGATCGTGGTGAAATAGGTGGGAGTAGATATACGGTAAAGTATGAACCCAACAAACCTATTCGTGTGCCATCTTTATCCACATACGCCGACTGGATGTTGGACTCATTGGGTAAGAAACTGAGCCTTTCCTATAGTTTCTATAGAAAGAAAGAGAACGTAGAAACAAACATCTGGGATCAATATGCAATATATGGTGGGGTTAATGGTCCCAGACCACTATGGTGTAACGCAGAAAACGCTTATACCGTCAATTCTGTCAAACTTGACGTGATGCTGCCATTCCGTTTCATGGAATGCGATGCAGGATTGTCATACACCGATATCACGCTTAATGATGATCTGTTGGCTAAAGGATATACTTATGTGAGTATAAATGATGACTACAACTACAGCGAACACACACTTGCAGCCTATTGCTCTCTTCACAAAGATTTAGGCCGTCTGAAAGCAACGGCAGGCCTACGCTATGAGCGGACTCGCCTGAATGATCAAGCAGACAGCAATGGTAATATCTATAAAGACCCTGCAGACTTGGAGGAGGACTACTTGAAGCGGAACAAGTCTAAGTATGGCGCAGACGATAAATCCTACAACCACTACCTACCTACGCTGCGGCTGAGTTACCGTTTGGCAGACCGCCAGCAGATAGTGCTTAACTGGGGAATGGCGATTCATCGTCCCAACTTCAATAGTCTGAATCCAGTCCAACTGCCGCAAACAAGAGCAACGATAGTTTCTGGTAACCCTACACTGCGCCCCAGCCAGACAAACAACGTCGAGCTGAGCTATAGTCACAACGGAGGCGTTTACGTAGTGGCCTATCACCAGCATGGGCGCAATCAGGTAGAATGGCTTAGATTTCACAGCCTCCAAAGAATAGATAAGGATTACATTCAGCCGCATAATTGCTATAAGTCGGACAAGACAGGATTTTTGCTTCATTATCAACGGCAGATAGTGCCTTGGATAGCAGTGATGGTTGAGGGTGACGTGCATTACTATTCGGCACATCCAGATGAAGAGGTTGCCATGAATGAAGGTCTTTCGTCTTATCCACTTGGAATCGATGGGTGGAACAAACGTTTCGCTATAGAAACGAACTTCCTGCTTAGCCGCCTGCATTCCATCCTGTTTGATGCCCGTTACGACCAAATTTTCTCACATGGCTCAGGCCTGGCAGGATATGGCCACTCTGAATGGTTCCACTTTGCCCTGCGCGGTTCGTTCTTAGAGGATCGTCTGAAGCTATCGCTTATCCTTGATGACCCCTTCTGTCAGCATGTGACGGACTATGTCCGCAAATATAAGTTTTTCAATGAGAAGACCCGCATGAACTATCATTCTCATGCCATCACCCTCACTGCATCCTATTCCCTCGTAGGAAAGAAGGTACGTCGCACTCAGCAGAATTCACATGCCGTTGATATGCAGCGCAGCCAGAAACAGAACATAAGATGAGTACAAATAAAGAGATAAGAAATATGAAACACAACTGTTTTAAGAACTTGCTTCCGACAGGGTTGGTTGTCGTGTCGGTAGTTTGCGGGCTGACAGCCTGCTCAGACTCATTGGTGAGTGATGTTGCTTTTTCAAGATGCGGAGAGTTACCGACATACGCAACCCGCTCCCGTTCAGTCATGTATCCCGAGTATCTGATGATTACCCGAGAAGGAAAAGACCTTCACTGTGCTTGGCACAACTATGAGGTAGGCTGTTCTTCAGAAGACATATATGTGAAGTGTAGTTATAAGGACAATATCATTCATATAACCCCTGAAGTAGTGAAGTCCAAAGACATTATATCAAAGTGCGCCTGTACCGTGAGCCTGTATTTCACAATCCTTGGCATGGAAGATGACAGGTTCTCCGTAAAGACTGTCTATAGCGGCGAAAAACTTCTCCCTGTGGACTTGACAGGACACAAATACTGCATGATTGACCTTGCAACAACTGAGACGGTATACGACGAGAAATTGGGACAGATGGAAGCCTTCTATCAGAAGGTGATACCAGAAGGTAAGCCGATGACTCCCGAAGAAGCGAATGGTGTGAAGCAGGAGATGCAGTTTGACTTAGACTTTCATAGCCGAACAATGGATGTCAATATGAAGTGTCTGCTTCCCTGCAATGCTGAACAGCCAGAAGTACGGACATATACAGAAGAGGATGGCTCTTTCGTCCTATCTGTGGCTCACGACGGAAATGTTACGGGTCGTCGCACTATCGGGAATGAAAACGCAGACTGCCTAAGTCTATATAATGTTAGCTTTAGTCTGAACAATGCCATGAAGCGTTTCCACTTGAAGCTGAATCCCCATGAAATAATTACCATTGCTGAGGACGGGACGAAAAGCACACAGACAGTATACGACTACGAAGGCGACATCGACTTTAGTAGCTTTACTGAAATCAGCCCCAGTATCAAGATCGTTTTTTGAATGCTATTGCATTACAGATTGACAGTAATTTCACCCGAAGAATCATGGGGACAGACGTCTGTTCTTCTGAAGGATGGACTATGGTATGAGGGTTGGACGGATGCGTACGGATTCGTCCAACCCTTATTATTTTTATTTTTAGGGGGGGAGTGGCCTATGACCTGCGGTACTGGCTGGGGCTCATGCCCACGTGTTCCTTGAAGTACTTTCCGAGGAAGGACTGGTTGGGGAAATTGAGTTCCTCGGTAATCTCCTTGATGGTCTTCGTGGTGTTCTTGAGCATGACACGTATCCTGAGCGTGACGTACTGGTCGATCCAGTTGTTGGGTGTGCGCTTGCTGACAATCTTCACTGCCTCGGAGAGGTATTTCGGCGTGATGCATAGCTGCTTGGCATACCAGTTGACGCGGCGCTCGGTGGTGCAGCGTTCCTCGACGAGCTTGATGAACTTGGTGAAGATGACGTCGGCCCGTTTGCGGTGGGTGTCGGTTGAGAGCTGGAACCGGTAAATGACGTCGCTGAGGTCGTAGAACATGGCGAGCAAGAGTGTGCGCACCAGGTCGCGGCAGAAGTGGCTCTGCTCCTTCATCTTCGAGCGTATCACTGCGAAGTACTCCTTGAAGATTCTCTGGTCGCGCTCGGTGAGCCTCATGACGGGGTGGTTGCGGGTGAAGAGGAAAAGGGCGGACACGTCGCTGACGCTCTGGATGATTTCGTGGAAGAACTTCACGCTGATAATGAAGCAGAGGCCCTGTAGGTCGGGCGAGGCCATGTAGTTGTCGATGACGTGGCGTTCGGAGACGATGATGACGTCGCCGGGAGTGACCAGCTGCTCCTGGGTGTCCATACGGTACTGCACACGTCCCTGGGTGCAGAGTGCAATGAGTATGAAGTTCATGCGGCGCGGCTCACTGGGTATGGGCACTTCGTTCATGCGGTCGAGCAGCAGGATATCGTCTTCGATGAACCCGCTGTTCTCCCACTGCTTGGCCAACTCCATGCTGGTTTCCTTGATAGTCTGTATAGGCATGTCGTTATGGTGTATTTACTGGTTGTATTTCGTTCTTGCCGTTGTAGCCGACGCTGACGTTTCCGGGCTTCGGCGAGCTGATGCGGTAACGGGTCACCTGTCCGTCTTTCCATGTCATGTCGACGCTGTACCCTCCGCGTGCGCAGAGTCCCTTCACCTCGCCGTCCTTCCATGCCTCGGGCAGGGCGGGCAGCAGCTCGATGTTCCACATGGCGCGCTGCTCATTCCACGACGACTGTATGAGCATCTCGCAGACGCCTGCCGTCCCGCCGAAATTGCCGTCGATCTGGAATGGCGGGTGAGCATCGAAGAGGTTCGGGTAGGTGCCTCCGCCGTGTGTATAGTTGGGCTGTTTCCCTCGGTTGGGCGTGATATAGGTGAGGAGTTTCCGGTAGATGGCATAGGCCTGTGTGGCGTTCTTCAGGCGTGCCCAGAGGTTGATGCGCCACCCGGTGCTCCATCCGGTGGTCTCGCTGCCTTTTATTTCCAGGGAGCGCTGGCAGGCGGCAAGGAGTGCAGAGGGGTCGGCGGCGGGGGAGCTGCCGTTGGCAAAGGGTGCTGCGGAGGTCATGTGGCTACCGGGATAGAGCCCGATGAGATGGCTCTGGTGACGGTGGCGTGGGTCGTAGTCCTTCCAGTCGTAGTACCACTCGTTGAGGTCGCCCTCGCTGCCTATGGTGTATGGGTGCAGCCTCTTTATCGTTGCCATGTAGGGGGTGCTGTCAACGCCGCAGACGGTGCAGGCAGCAGCGGTGTTGAGCAGCAGCTCGCGTATGATGGCGAGGTCGGCGGTGCCTCCATAGCAGGTCATGCCGTGGTAGCCCTTGTCGGTGACGTATTCGTTCTCGGGCGACGTGCTAGGTGCGGTGATCAGCTCACCGGGCTGCAGGGGGTTCTCTATGAGCCATGCCATGCAGAAATCGGCGGCGCCCTTCATGAGCGGGAAGGCCACGTTGCGCAGGTAGTCCTTGTCCTGGGTGAAGAGGTATCGTTCCCACAGGGTGTTGACCAGCCAGGCACCGCCCAGGTTCCAGTTTGCCCATTCTGGTTTTTCGTTTTTCTCGCCCACGGGGTTGGTCATGGCCCAGATGTCGCTGTTGTGGCTGGAGCACCATCCGCTGTCGATGCCGTAGTAGTTGCGTGCGGTGTGTTTCCCGTTGTCAGCGAGTGCCTGTATGAACCTGTCCAGGGGCTCTGCCATCTCGGCGAGGTTGGCCACGAAGGCAGGCCAGTAGTTTTCTTCCAGGTTGATGTTCACGGTGTAGTTGCCTCTCCACGGCGACCAGAGCTGGGGTGCCCACAGTCCCTGCAGGTTGGCGGGGACGCCGGGTGTGCGGCTGCACGAGATGAGCAGGTAGCGTCCGAACTGGAAGTAGAGGGTCTCGAGGTAGCGTTCCTGTGCAGGATTGGAGAGGTTGTGTGCGGTATAGTCCCTGAGCAGCTTCTCTGTGTCATAGGTCTCTCCCACTCGATGGGTGGAGGCGGGGTCTCCCAGGCGCAGCTGGAGGCGGCTGTAGTAGCGGCGGTAGTCGCTGATGTGGCGCTGGCGTGCCTGGTCGTAGGTGATGTTCTGCGTGTGCCAGGCGCGGTTCATGGCCTGCTCTACGTAGGGCGCCCCTTCCCTGACGGGGTGGCGGTCGAAACCATTGAAGCTTGTGGCATTGACGATGTAGAGCGTTGCTTCGTGGCCGCCGACGATGGTCAGCGTGGAGTCACTGGCAGCGAGCTGTCCGTCGGTGGTGCAGCGCAGCACGGTGCAGAAGTGGATGCTCTCCTGGGGGTCGCCAGTGGCATATCCCGTCATGGTGAGCTGAGAGGCAGATGCCTTGGTGGAATGGGGTGTCTGTCCTGTGAGCCAGATGCGCAAGTTGAGTGCCTGCCCTGTCAGCCGGATGGCAATGAGGCTGTCGGGTGCAGAGGCGAAGTATTCGCGGCAGACGGTGTTCTGTCCGCAGGTGTAGGTGTCGGTCACTACGGCAGAGTCGAGCGACAGGCAGCGGCGGTAGTTGGTGGCGGCAGCAGCGTCCATGTCCTCGATGTGGAGGGTGGCAAGTGGCTGGTAGAACTGCGAGTTGGGCCCCTGGACGTGGAGCTGCAGGGAGTCGGCGGCGGCGTAGTCCTCGCGGAAGAGTGCTTCACGGATGGCGGGAATCCAGCGGTGTGCGTCTTTGTCGAGGTTACGGTCCACGGGCTTGCCGGTCCACATGGTGATGTCGTTCAGGAAGATGACATTGTCCTTGGTGCCTCCGTAGACGAGGGCGCCTATTCTGCCGTTTCCTATGGGCAGGGATTCCTCGAAGAACGCTGCCGGCTGTTCATACTGGAGCACCATGGGCGGCTGCACCTGAGCCAGACAGAGACTGGCCGTTGTGAATAAAAAGAGGGGCATCATCAGCCTAAAAAAGGGCGTATTCATTGTTTTTTATGATTTTGTTTGCAAAGATACGGAAAAATTTGTATTTTTGCAGCATAAAATCCAAAAAATAACAGTATGGAGCCAATCAAGACACTAAACGACATGATTGTCTTTCTTCAGGAGCGTGGTGACCGCCGAAGGGTGGCGGTGGTCTGTGGTACCGATGCCGCCACGCGCTATGCGGTGGAGAAAGGACGTGAAATGGGTTTCATCGAACCGGTATATGTGGATGGTGACGACAAGGACGAGTGTGCTCGCCGTGCGGTAGCCATGGTGCGTAACGGTGAAGCCGACATTCTGATGAAAGGTCTCATCAATACCGACAACCTGTTGCGTGCGATATTGAACAAGGACACGGGAATCCTGCGTCCCGGCCGTGTGCTGACCCACATCTGCATGGCCGAGATACCCAAGTACGACAAGGTGCTGTTCTTCACCGACGCCGCCGTCATTCCTGTGCCTACGAAGGAGCAGCGTCGCCAGCAGATAGGCTATGTGAACTATGTGTGCCATGCGTTGGGCATAGAGGAGCCGCGTATCTCGCTGATCCACTGTGCAGAGAAGGTGAGCGAGAAGACTTTCCCTTACACCAAGGACTATCTGGAAATCATTGCCGAGGCGCAGACGGGGAAGTTCGGGCGTTGCATCATTGACGGTCCGCTGGACCTGAAGACGTCGCTCGACTCTGTGAGTCTGCGGGAGAAGGGCATCCGCAGCGTGATTGACGGTCAGGCCGATGCGCTGATATTCCCGGACATCGTGGCAGGCAACGTGTTTTACAAGACGCTGACGCTCTTTGCCTATGCCAAGACGGCAGGTGTGCTCCAGGGCACCACCTGCCCCTGTGTGGTGAGCAGCCGTGCCGATTCGCCGGAGTCGAAGTACTACTCTCTGGCATTGGCGGCGATTTAATGTTTTTTTGTGGCAACAGATGAAGATACTTGTTATAAATCCCGGCTCTACATCGACAAAGATGGCGGTCTTCGAGGATGAGACGTCGGTGCTTGTGCGTAACATTGTGCATACGCCGGAGGAACTGGCTCCGTTCGACGATGTGATAGAGCAGCAGGACTTCCGCCGGCAGCTGGTGACAGACGAGATCAACAGGGCGGGGCTTACGCTCGACTTCGATGCCGTGATAGGGCGTGGCGGACTGGTGAAGCCGCTGGAGGGCGGTGTCTACGAAATCAACGACCTGATGGTCCAGGACACCCACAGCGGCATAGCGCTGCACAACCATGCCTGCAACCTGGGGTGTCTGATAGCACACGAGATAGCGCAGGAGATACCGGGGTGCCGTGCGTTCATTGCCGACCCCGGCGTGGTGGATGAACTGAACGACTATGCGCGTATCAGCGGGTCGCCGCTGATGAACCGCATCTGTATCTGGCATGCGCTGAACCAACGTGCCATAGCCCGCCGCTATGCTTCAGAGATAGGACGTGAGTATGAAGACCTTAGACTGATTATCTGCCACATGGGAGGCGGCATCTCAGTGGCTGCCCATGACCACGGACGTGCCGTCGATGCCAACAATGCCCTGGACGGAGAAGGCCCCTTCTCGCCCGAACGGGCAGGGTCGTTGCCTGCTGCCGACCTCATCCGGCTCTGCTTCAGCGGGAAATACAACGAGAAGCAGCTGCTGAAACGTATTGCGGGCAAGGCAGGACTGAATGCCCATTTAGGGACGAACGATGTGCGTGAGGTGGTGCGCCGCATAGAAGACTATGGCGACAAGCATGCCGAGCTGATACTGAACGCCATGATCTATCATGTGGCCAAGCATATTGCAGCCGAGGCTGCTGTGCTTTGCGGAGAGGTGGATGCCATCCTGCTGACAGGCGGACTGGCGCGTTCAGAGTATGTGGTGAGCCGTCTGCGCAAGCGCATCAGTTTCATTGCCCCCATCCGCTGCTTTCCCGGCGAGGACGAGATGGAGGCGTTGGCGCTCAACGCCCTGGCCGTGCTGCGGGGCAAGCGCCAGGCGAAGGTGTATGAATGAGGAACGAGGAAAGAGGAGTTAGGAACGAGGAATTGTAGAATGAGGAAGTCTGTTTTCTTTTTTGTATTATCACTTATCTTAAATGCAGCGCCGTTATCTGCCCAGCTCGACAGTGTGCGGGCAAGACTGGCTCATGCACCTGTGCAGGAAAAGGTGTACCTGCATATTGACAACAACTGCTATTTCAAGGGTGACACCATTTGGTATAAGTCTTACGTGGTGAAGGCAGACAGCCTGACGTTCACCGACATGAGCCGTATACTCTATGTGGAGCTGGTATCGCCCGACGGACTGCTGGTGGAACGTCAGAACATCATTCTCTCGGCCGATGGCTTCGGAGACGGCAACTTTGTGCTGAAGGATTCACTCTATTCGGGTTACTACGAGCTGCGTGCCTATACCCGCTGGATGCTGAACTTCTGTGTCACGGAACATCCGTACACGTATACCGACCGCGAACAGTTCTATAACCGCCAGATGGCTAAAGACTTCTTCCGCCAGTACGGTACGGTCTATAGCCGCGTGGTCCCCGTCTACGAACGTCCTGAGACACCGGGAGACTATGGGCAGAAATACATCGTGAGCCGCCCCAAGCAACGGCTGGACAAGGAACTGAAGGAGAAGCTCACCGTGAACTTCTACCCCGAAGGCGGCCATCTCATTGCGGGCACACGATGTGCTGTGGCCTTCGAGGCATTGAGCGAAGAGGGCGAGCAGGTGGACATCGGCGGTACCGTGGAGGTGGGCGGAACAACGGTGAACATTGCCACCCAGCACCAGGGCCGCGGCCTCTTTGTGGTGGATGTTCCTGAGAATGGCAGGATGAAGGCTCACTTCAGCTACCGAGGCAAGGACTATTCGTTCGACCTGCCCAAGACCGAGCAGCGGGGATGTGCGCTGCATGTGGACGCCGTAGGTGAGCAACTGGCGGCAGACATTCAGTTCCGTGGCATGGGCAGCGGACGTGATTATGGCGTGGCGGTGCTCTGCAGGGGGGTGTTGAAGTCGTTCCAGACCATCAAGGGCAACCAGCGCCTGCTGCTGCAGAAAGACTCGCTGCCTACGGGTGTGTGCGACCTGATTGTCATTGACGAACTGGGCACCCCCATGGCCGACCGTCTCTTCTTTGTGAAACGTCATGACCATGAGCCACAGACCATCAGCCTACAGAGCATGGATACCGACTATCAGCCCTTTTCCCCCATCACCCTCGATTTCCAGGCACCTGCCGGCACCAAGGTGTTCTCACTCAGTGTGCGCGATGGCTCCACCGACGACCCGACGTACGACACGGGAAACATCATGACCGACCTGCTGCTTTCGTCCGATCTGAAAGGCTTTGTGGCCTATCCAGACTATTATTTCGAGGCCGACGATGCACAGCATCGACAGCATCTTGACTTGCTGATGATGGTGCAGGGATGGCGCCGCTATGACTATGAGGAGCTGACCGACACCAAAGCCTTGCGCTACCAGCCCGAGCAGACCATGACGGTGGAGGGTGCGGTCTATAACACCGTCAGTTTCGATGAGATCCGCGAGGGTGAGATGGGCTATTGGCTTCAGGGAATCTTCGGCTATACCGATGACGACGTGAACCTAATGGATCCGAACGACCCGCTTTACCAGAAATACGAGAAAGCCCTGGAAGCCGAAACCCCCGAAGACGAGAACAGAGCCCTCGACGACCTGACCAGCTATTCACCCTATAAGGACCGTGTCACAGGGAAAGCGGGCGAGGTTTCCGTCAGTGAACTGAGCGATATGCTCTCCACAGGCAATGCGAAGAGTGCCGACGACCCGGAATACGGCATCAACCACGGTGGCCTGCGCCACGAGGTGACACTCAAGGGCGAGCTGGTGCTGAGCGACGAGGTGGCAACAATCGAGATGGAAACACACGACGGCGGGCGCTTTGCATTCGAGGTGCCACCCTACTATGGTGACGCCATACTCTTCCTCAGTGCCCACAAGACCGACATCAGTGACCGCAAACTGCACCGCCTGGAGACGAAAGGAATACTGAATGAGGACGAGTGGCCGGAGTACTACGTGAAGCGCGACTTGTTCTATCCCATTTTCGCCAGGAAGTATGATTACTACCAATGTCACCTGCCTTCGCTCAGTTCCACCATCTCGCCACTGAAAGCCCAGATCTCGGCAATCGACATCGACCACCTTTCCACCATGGACCGGGAACTCGGCGAAGTAAACGTCAAGGCTCGGCGCCGTCGTGGCCGCCAAGCCATTGACTATACGAAGCCTGCCTATGTGTACGACACCTACGAACTCTACAATCTGGCCACCGACTACGGCCTGTCCTTCGGGAAACTCAATTTCCGCCGTTTCCCCGTCCAGGTGAGCATGCTCCTGCTGGGCAACTATAACAGCAACCGTTTCTTTAATGTGCAGGCCCGCATGAGCGACAATCTGCAGTCGCCCTACGTGTTCTTCCGTAACTACGCTCCGGACATCTCGGTAAACACGGACTCCTATCGCAGCAACAACTATGTGTACAGCAACCTGCGCATGAACCGTCAGGACGAGCTCCACCTGTTTACTGACTTCGAGCTGCGCAACGAGGACAAGCCCATTGAGCAGGCTACTACTGTGGCCGACGTCACGCTCGACTTCGTGCTGATGGACGATGAAGCGAAGCGTTACACCTATCGTGACCGCCGCATCATACTACATGGTATGTACGAGCCTGCCGAGTTCTATCATCGAGACTATAGCACCCTGCCCGAAGGCACCGCAACGGCTGACATCAAGGACTATCGTCGCACGCTCTACTGGAATCCCAATGCAAAGGTAGACGAGGAAGGACGCTTCACTGCCAGATTCTATAACAACGCGAAGCCCACCCGAATCAAGGTGAGTGTAGCGGGACTTACGGACGACGGACAGCCGGTGGCACTGGGAAAATAAAAAAAAGGGGTCACCCCCTTTTGCCATAGCCGTACCAAAGTGCGAGGAAGAACAACAGACCGGTAATCCATCCGGCAATGACGTCGATGACGTAGTGGGCCTGGATGTAGACAGTAGCCAGACACATGAGCAGGAACAGAGGCAGCAGGCAATAGAACAGCCGACGGCTGCGTGAATACCACGACAGCAGCATCAGGATGGTGGTCACGCCGACATGGCTGCTGGGAAAGGCTGCCGTAGGACGCTCACCCGCCTGGTGGGCACCGGCAACGAGATGATAGAAGAAACCGTCTTCCCATCCGGGCATGTGCAACGCTTCCTGATGCTGGTTGAAATAGCTACCTACATCGGGAAATATGCCTTGGGCAATGTTGTCCGTCCCTGCTGCCAGATAGTAGTATTGCGGCCCGGTAACAGGCAAGGCAATGAAAATGACGTAGTAGATGAAGAACGATGCGAGTATGACGAACGATGCCCGGTTGAAGTCCTGATAGCAGCGGAAGAAATAGTACAGCGTCACTACTCCAATCATGGGATAATAACTTGCGTAGCCTAAGTGCATCAGTTCGCTCCAGACGGGATGGTCCCACTGCTGCGCAAATGTCAGTGCATGCTGGCAACCGAACAGGGTCTGCTCCAGTGCAGCGAAATGGTGGTCGAGATTGGGCAGCATACGGTTCAGCTCATAGGTGTCAGGATACCACCATGAAAGCAGCGCCAACTGTCCTCCAATCCTGCAGAAATGAGTGAAACGGCAAGGGAGCATGCGATATACTGCCCACAGTGCAGCAGTCATCATGACCACACGGAAACGGCCCCAGATCATTGATTCGGGATTGTATACCTTGGTATACATGAAAAGCGTGAGCAGCAGTGTGAGCAGCAGGTAGCCCATGACCACCCATTCCACAGCCAACAACCCTTTCTTAGGCTTTCCCTCAGTCGTAAAAAGATAGTTGAATAGTCGTTTCATCACTTCACCCACCCGTTCTCTTTGTACCAGCAAACGGCACGGTGAACACCTTCTGGCAGCTTCACCTGAGGCTCGTAGCCCAGTTCCCGTCGGGCAGGTCCGATGTCGCACCGCCAATTGCGCTGGCGCAGGATGTTGTATTTGTCGTTGTTCAGTGCAGAGATTTTACCAGTAATCCTGCCCATGTATTCGCCAAAGAATGTCACCACACGGAGCACCCAGACGGGGGCAGTGATGCGAATCCACCAGGGACGCCCCAGTTCCTCATGGATGAGGTCGCTGAAGGCGGTAGACTGATAGACCTCGCCGTCGCTCAGGAAATATTTCCTTCCGACCTGTCCTTTCTCCAAAGCCAGGAAGACGGCCTGCACCACGTCAGTGACGTAGACAAAGGTGATGTCCTGACGTTTATAGCCTACGGCGAAGTCGGAGTGTCCGGCAATGCTCTTCACCATGAGGAAATAGTCTTTCTCGCGTGGTCCGTAAACGCCGGTAGGACGCAGGATTACATAGGGGAACAATGTCGGGTTTTGAGTTCTGGGTCCCGAGTTTAAAGCATCAAGCCACTGCTCAGCCTCCAATTTGCTTTGCCCATAGGCAGTATTAGGTCTTGGAATGTCGGTCTCGCGTATCTCTTCGTAAGGCTGCTGCTCGCGTATGGCACCAAAGACACTGAGGCTGCTCACGAACACAAACTTGCGAAGGGGCATCTGCAGTTCGAGCAATGCTGTCACCAGGTTCTTGGTACCCTCAGTATTGATACGGCGGAAATCCTCCTTGTTGATACATTTCGTGACGCCAGCGGCATGGACCACATAATCGAAGTCATGGCCTTTCAACTGCTCCACCAGCTGCTCCTTGGAACTGAGGTTCAGTTCTATGAAATGGATGCGTTGGTCCTGCAGGTATTCCTTGGAGCTGCTGCGGCGTATGGCAGCCCATGTGTCGTACCCCTGACGTAATGCCTCTTCTACGATAAACGAGCCGATGAAACCGCTCGCACCTGTAATCAGTATTTTCATCTTTCTGTGAATTTGGCTGCAAAATTACTAAAAATTTGTGAAAGCCGTTCGGATTTAGAAAAAAAAGTATTATATTTGCAACAAGAATCATCAACGATACGAGCCCCATTGCAGGCATCGTGGACAGTGGACAGTAGAGGACAGTAGTTTTCACAGACCCTTCGCGTACCGCGCGCGCAGTACGCACGAAAAATTCTTATAATCCTATTGTCCAGTACTGTCTACTGTCCAGTAAAAGGGAAAGTCCTGCATCGACAACAGCGATTAGCGTGCCATATCAAGTCTGACAGTTTTTTCGTGCTTAGTCTGCCCTAAAGGGAAAGTGCGCTTCAGGAATGTCGCACCTTTGTAAGTGCAATGAGACATGGAGATGCCTTCCACGGGTGACAGAAACGGTTTCCACGACCGATGCAGATAGTCTCCATATAGGTATGGAGACGGTCTGCACAGGTGAAAGAGACTATCGGGATAGCACACGGAGACCGTCAGCGTGACCCACGGAGGCAGAACTTCCCCAGCAGGAGGGCAAAAGTCCTAAGGTACAAAAGATGATGAAAACAATATAAATGTATTCTTTCGGGCGGAAATATTGAAATTGTTCAAGTTTCCGTCCGAATTGTTTTTAGTTTTAATTATTATTTGTATCTTTCCTCTATAAATAGAAAACAAATTGCCCCGCCGAGGAAACTAAAACAGTTGAAAGTCTTGATATTGTCATACATCACCCTATACACGGCCTTGTTTTCAATTCCTTTTTAACATAATTTGTT
>JAEEGH010001454.1_pt1 | contig 68556 bp, 65 predicted proteins | sample 9134181 | NCBI WGS metagenome assembly JAEEGH01 (sample SAMN16246544, study PRJNA631951) | gut metagenome | biome: gut microbiome; feature: rumen; material: DP-attached | host: Bos | place: Iran: Karaj | collected 2018-10
AGGTTCCGTAAAAAGCATTCTTAGCTTGAAGAAAATTGTGGAGACAGAGGCTCGGACGCAACCTGTCGTAGTAGTAGTAAGTGCACTTGACGGCATCACCGACCGCCTGATCGCCACATCGAAGATGGCTCAGCAGGGCGACGACCGCTATCGCGAGGAATTCGACGCGATGGTGACGCGCCACCATCAGATGATCGAGGCCATCATCTCTGATGACAAAAAGCGCATTGACTTATTTAATAATATTGACCAGCTCTTCGACCAGTTGAAGAGCATCTTCTATGGTGTTTACCTGATTCACGACCTGAGTGAGAAGACGGCCGACACCATCGTTTCTTATGGCGAGCGACTGAGTTCGCACATCGTTGCCGCAATGGTGAAGAATGGTGTCCGCATGAACTCGCGTGACTTTATCCGCACTTGGGATAAACAGGGTAAGCACGTCATTGATGCCGACCTAACGACTGAGTTGGTGAAGGAAGCCTTCAAGGACATCAGCGAAAAGAACATTTACGTTGTTCCCGGCTTCATTGCCCGCGACCGTGACTCGCATGAGACCACAAACTTGGGACGTGGCGGCTCTGACTATACAGCATCTATCATTGCGGCTGTGCTGAATGCCGAAGTACTGGAAATATGGACTGATGTCGACGGCTTCATGACGGCTGATCCAAAGGTGATTAAGAGTGCCTACACCATTAACGAGCTCTCCTACATAGAAGCAATGGAGTTGTGTAACTTTGGTGCAAAGGTTATCTATCCTCCAACGATTTATCCCGTCTGCGTCAAGAATATACCTATTAAGGTTAAGAATACCTTTAACCCCGAACATCCAGGAACTCTGATTAAGGCTAAGATTGAAAACGACCAGAAGCCAATTAAGGGTATTTCCAGTATTAAGGGTACCTCTCTGATTACGGTTACCGGTCTTTCGATGGTTGGTGTCATCGGTGTGAACCGTCGTATCTTCACCACGCTCGCAAACAAGGGCATCTCAGTCTTCATGGTGTCACAGGCTTCTTCTGAGAACTCCACCTCTATTGGTGTGCGTGACGAGGATGCCGAAGCTGCAGCAGAAGTTCTGAATGCAGAATTCGCCAAGGAGATTGAGACGGGTGCTATGTTCCCCATGCAGGTTGAGAGCGGCTTGGCTACTATCGCCATTGTAGGTGAGAACATGAAGCAGACGCCAGGTATCGCCGGAAAGCTGTTTGGAACGTTGGGACGCTCTGGTATCTCGGTGATTGCTTGTGCCCAGGGTGCTTCTGAGACGAACATCTCGTTTGTTGTCGACGGCAAGTTCCTGCGCAAGTCGCTGAATGTGCTGCACGACTCGTTCTTCCTGTCGGAGTACAAGGTGCTGAATATCTTTATCTGCGGTATCGGAACCGTAGGTGGCATGTTGCTCGAGCAGATTCGTACTCAGCAGCAGTTCCTGATGCAGTCTCGTCGCTTGAAGCTCAACGTAGTCGGCATTTCTGACGTCGACAACTTCGTGCTCGATCGCGATGGTATCGACCTCGATAATTACGAGAAGATTCTGCGTGCAGGCTTTAAAGCTAACACCGAGCATATGCGCGACGAAATCGTGAAGATGAACATCTTCAACTCAGTATTCGTCGATTGTACTGCCAGCAAGCAGATTGCAACGTTATACCAGACATTCCTGGAGCACAATATATCTGTTGTTGCAGCAAACAAGATTGCCGCTTCAAGTGATTACGACAGCTATTTGAAGCTGCGTCAGACAGCTCGCGACCGCGGTGTATGGTTCCGCTATGAGACCAACGTTGGTGCAGGTCTGCCGATTATCGGTACCATCAACGACCTCTGCAACTCGGGCGACAAGATCCTGAAGATCGAAGCTATCCTAAGTGGTACCCTGAACTTCATCTTCAACGAGATTGCGGCTGATGTGCCCTTCTCTGAGACCGTTCGTCGTGCCAAGGAGCAGCGCTATTCTGAGCCCGATCCTCGTATCGACCTCAGCGGTACCGACGTGATTCGCAAGCTTGTCATCCTGACGCGTGAGGCTGGATACAAGGTTGAGCAGGACGATGTTGAGAAGCACTTGTTTGTACCCGATAGCTACTTTGAGGGCTCTATCGATGACTTCTGGAAGCGTCTGCCTGAGCTCGATGCCGACTTCGAGGCTCGTCGTAAAGTACTTGAGTCAGAGAACAAGCGTTGGCGCTTTGTGGCTACAATGGAAGCTGACGAGAATAATCCTTCGTCGTTCAAGACCAGCGTTGCCCTGAAGGAGGTTCCTTACGGACATCCTTTCTACGGACTTGAGGGTTCTAACAATATCGTGCTGTTGACTACCGAGCGCTATAAGGAGTATCCTATGCTCATTCAGGGCTATGGTGCCGGTGCTGCTGTAACCGCAGCTGGTGTCTTCGCCAACATCATGAGTATCGCAAATATTTAGTTTATGAAGCATATCATCATATTAGGTGATGGCATGGCAGATCTTCCCGTCGAGCGACTCGGTGGGAAGACCTTGCTTCAATATGCCCACAAGCCAATGATGGACCAATTGGCTCGTGAAGGACGTTGCGGACGGTTGGTTACCGTTCCCGAAGGTTTTCCTCCAGGCTCTGAGGTGGCCAACACCGCCATTCTCGGCTATGACCTGAACAAGGTATACGAAGGACGCGGTCCTTTGGAAGCAGCTTCTATCGGCTACGAGATGGCTGACGATGATTTTGCCATCCGCTGTAACATCATCACACTTGAGGACGGAAAGATTATCACTCACAACGGTGGCAATCTGGAGACAAAAGACGGCGATGTGCTTATCAAATATCTCAATCAGCATCTCGGTTCGGAACGTGTACGTTTCATCACAGGCATTCAATACCGCCATCTGTTGGTCATCAAAGGTGGTTCAAAACATATTGTCTGTGCCCCACCCCACGATCATCCCAACGAAGCGTGGAGACCCCTACTTGTTCAGGCTGAGAAGAATGCGCCTATTGAAAAGGGCAGAATGACTGCCCAAGAAACAGCCGATTTGTTGAACGACTTAATTTTGAAGTCTCAGCAGTTGTTAGCCAACCATCCCTTTAATATCGAGCGCGCTAAGCATGGTGAACGGCAAGCCAACAGCATCTGGCCTTGGAGCGGCGGCTACCGTCCTTCGATGGAAACGCTCATGCAACAGTATCCGCAGGTGAAGAGCGGTGCGGTCATCTCAGCCGTCGACCTGATTCAGGGCATCGGAAAATATGCAGGTCTGCGCATCATCAAGGTGCCTGGAGCTACTGGCTTGGCCAACACAAACTACGAAGGCAAAGCACAAACAGCTATCGAGGCTCTCGAAAAGGATGACTTTGTGTTTGTTCATGTAGAAGCCAGCGACGAGGCAGGTCATGATGGCGACCTTGAACTGAAACTCAAGACCATCGAGTATCTCGACCAGCGACTCATCGCACCTATATATAATAAGGTAAAGACTATGGATGAACCTGTCTGCATCGCCGTACTCCCCGATCATCTCACACCGGTAGAGATGCGCATCCACGTTGGACAGCCCGTTCCCTTCCTTATCTGGCATCGCGGCATTGAGCCCGACAGCGTTCAGCAATACGATGAGGTCTCTTGTGTCAGCGGTTCATTCGGGCTTCTTAAACTCAACGAGTTTATGCAGGCACTAATGCGTGAGTAGATTATTTGCTCGGTTTTCCATAATCAGCGCCAGCGAGAAAGAAAATTCCAGACCAATCATGGCTCCAGCCAGAACATGGGGCTGAGCCAGAAGTCCTGTGACAAGGGCAAAGATAGGGACGAAGATGGACATCAGCATATAGCTCTTCGACTGGTAAAGCCAGCTGTAAGGCATGAGGTGTGCTCCGAAAATCATCGCGTATACCATCAGCATCTTCTCAGGTACAGCATTAAATACCCACATGGCAATCAGAATGTAGAGTATCTGGTTGACAGAGAATAGTAGGCCCAGCGCTGTCAGAGGATTACTCTTCCCCTGAAAGTCGACATGTATCAGTTTGGAAATGACCCAGGCCAATGGCACCAAGGGGCATGCTACACAAAAGGTCAGGAGATTCTTCGTTCCAATGGGCAGGCTGGTGAGATGCACTATCCATATGGCTGTCCAGATAAAAACGGAGGTTAGGATGAAGTGTAATCCCTTTTTCTGCTGTTTGGCGCAGTCACGGCGCAATGCGTCAAGTGTTGCTGTTTGTTCGTTGCTTGCCATCATAGTCTATTGTAAGTTTATGTTTCAGCATACAAAAGTACAACAAACATTCGGTTTGGCAAAGAGAAAAACAAAAATTTTTTTGTTATCCCTAGTGTGCTGCAATTGTTCCCTCTAGGAAATGATACGTGTACCCTGGTGAGCCAACTGTAACTGTAACGCTTAACAATCTACATCCCGAAAAAAGCGGTTGAATTTGGGTACAGGCGAACAATCGTTTGCGTATAGTCGCACTATCGTTTGGGTATAGGAAAACGATAGTTAGAAGGCGGCTCTCTCCCTGTTACCTCAGGCCTTTCTCCCTGTTACCTCAGGCCTTTCTCCCTGCAAGCCTAGGGCTTTCCCCCTGAGAGCCTTCACTTCACCAAGAACACACGGGAATGTCCCTCTGATACATTGTTCCTTATCTCAAAATGTTCCAGGTGATACAATGAAGAGCTCCACCATTTCTGGCAATATCTCTCATACGGAAACCTCGCACAACACAGTCAGGATTAGCATCGCGGATATACTTTAAGGCTTGCTTGTCTTCAGGTATTCCGAAAGTTGGCACGATAATCTTATTTCCAACTTGGAGATAGTTGATATAGGCCCAATTGAAGTCTCTATTTGGATTGGGTACGTCAAATAGCATTTCTATTACCTCGAATCCCAGAGTTTCTAAGCGGAATCTGATTTCATCAGCCTCTTCTGGAAAAGAATCTCGATGATTAGACATTAAGACTCTATTATCACCAGCCCAATGAACAAGGCCGTCTGCATGTCCATAAACATCTGCATTAGGCTCCTGTGGATTATCACAATGCCAAGGCAGGAAAATAATCCTAGAATTAAGAACGTTAATTATGTAATCACAAAAATCTGGGTCATACTTCTCCTTTCCGTTTTCTTGGAACACCTTATCCGTGAGCACTATATGCCCTGCACACATTACAATATTTCCGCCATCTAGTGTTATATTATAATAGCTCTGATTGCAATGATTAAGTATTCTATCGGCTATGGCATGTGAATCCGTAAGATATTCTTCTCCAGATTCTTTCAGGTAGTCAGGATTGTAATTGTAAACAAGGAAACGGTCATCGGATATCTGAATGGGCATATAGTCACGAATCCAAATATCTTTTGTTCCCTCTACCTCTCCCCATTCAATCTTCATCTCATTGAATAGTTTGGTGAGCCGTGTATATGTGCTGGGATAGAACTCTTTCAATTTATCGGAAATATACACAAAGTTTGTCAAAGTGTCATTAAAGTTATCGACTGGTATACTAGATATGTTTGGCAATAAATCCTTAAGATGACGTTCCTGCTTTTTCATTTCTTGACGTGTTTTCTCTGCAGCCTCATAGCTATGAGGAATAATTACTTCTGTTGTAAATGCATCAGGGGCTTTTGGGTTTACAAGAAATTTTTCCATATCATACGTTTTGGTTCGAGTGCAAAGATAGAAAGTTTACTCTTTCGAACCAAACTTTTTAGGCAGAAAATGGCGCAGCAAAAACAATGTTTAACACACTGGTTATCAGTTATTTATATTACAATTTTATATATAAAAATTCAGGGGTATACCCCTGTTAAATGAATAATTAAATATAACCTCAAAAAGGCGTTTTACACTTTTAAAGATGCAGGAATTCCGTTTTTAGGTTTTGCTTGGTAATTCTTCCATAGTGATTCTATCTTTGGCTCTATATAATACCTATACTTATAATTGGTTTCTTTCTTAATAAACTCTGATGCGGAATTAACCAGATTCATTGCAGAAATAATACGTTCATTGTTATAGCCATATGTATTCTTAAGTATAGACTTGATTTTATCCTCAGCTGTATTCTTAATAGGTATATAGCGTTGCGTTCTCTTTACCTCTTCTTCTTTTAATAAAGAACATTCGTCAACGTATGGAATCTGATCTATATCTCTGTTACAATTCAAAGCTCCAAATGTCTTAAAGAGCACATCCATACACTTCATAGGGCCATGGATAGGCTTTGACGTTGGTAAATATTTATATTTATCATCTAGTTCAACCATACTCCTAATGAGAATACCACCGAATTTGCTATCATTACTCAAATAATACTTACCTTCCTCTGACGCATTCACGCAAGAAGAATTGAAGCAAATATCTACACCGCTCTGATGAAAGAACCAATTACCACCCTTCTCATCCTTTCGTGGATAAGTTATCAGATCCGGATGTGACGAAGAGTATAGATAGAATTCGATCTCTATCAAACGGAAAGTCTTCTTTCCAACTCTGATAACACAATTGTTTAATAGTAGCTTTGCTAAACTATTGAACTTTTTCCCAGTATCTTCAGAATAGATTGTTTTATCTTGAAGATATTTTTTCAAATTATTATTGTCATTCATAAGCGTCATTATTTTGAAAGCAAACAGGGAGGAAGTTGTGAAGTGCCTCCATGTGAACTTTTATGATTATTTGATAGACTGTGCAAATATAGCAACATTTCCTTAAACAACAAAATTAGTTACTCAAAAAAAATGAACTCAGATTCGCATAGTCTACTTTCGTCTGTTCCGCAGGCTCCTTTCGTCTGTTCCGCTGGTTCTTTCGCGCCGTTGTAAAGGCTCGCTTCACCCGTAGCACACTTTAGCTTACCCCATAGCGAACTTCAGCGTCTGCCGTAACAGCCTTTGGCATGAGTGATAGCAGCCTTTGAAACAACCCGTAGTAGCCTTCAGAACGAGACAAAAAAGCCTTATCTGCCATAATTTTCAAATCTGCCACCACCCGACAAACCCTTTGAACAAAGGTGATTCAAATGACTGATGGCAGTATGGCAGATAATTTGCAAAAATAAAAATTTTCAGAAGTGCCGCATATCAATAACCCAAGGAAATTTTCCAATAAGGGACGCTTATTCAGCAATAACCCTGGGCTATTCTTCAATACTCCGTACTTATTTCAAAATACTCCGAGAATAATCAAATTTACTCTCGGAGTATTTTTTGTTAACCCTAGGAGGCTGCAATTGTTCCCTCTAGGAGATGACACGTGTACCCTGATGAACCAACATGTATCAGAGTCTGTAACTCTGATACCCTCTGGTACATGAGCGCTATGCCATCGGTGTGAGCAACGAATTTCTCTGGGCGCTGGAGGGCCTGATAGAGAAATAGGTAAATCTCAGTTATCTCAAATCTCAGTTCAAAAAAAAGGTACCCCTCATTGCGTAACTTCCTTCTTTTATCTTTGTAACTATCTAATAATCAATAATATAGATATATATAATATATATAGGAAGAGAAATGGGGGTGCTTAAAAAAACAACTGAGATTTGAGATTTGAGATAGCGAAGAACAATTAAACAGTATCAAGTAATAACTTAAAATTCTAAGAATCAATGACTTACGATATTTTCAGCAGCACCGCTCCGGCGATGCCCAGCCCTACAAAAGGCACAGAATTTGTGAAATTACTCCTCTCACAGGCCTCAAAAGACATGCAAGAACCGCTTGTTCCCATGTCGATTCCGGCATTGGCAGCCCATTTAAGCGGGGTGGAGTTCATGTATTGCGACAACCAATATTACGAACTTTGCGGCCAAATGGGTCATCTGATAGACCCTTCTGGTATCGGAAAAGGCCAGTTTCCCCGTCTCATCAAGGCTATTTTGGAGCACACGAACACAGAGGGACTGTCCCCCTGTGCTCACTCCGTGAATAATCAAATTTACTCTCGGAGTATTTTTGTTACCCCTAGGGGGCTGCAATTGTTCCCTTTAGGAGATGACACGTGTACCCTGGTGAGCCAACATGTTCCAGTTCCAGTTGTTCCAATTAAAAATGAAGGGTACTACATCTTCCAATTGCTCTATTATATATATAACTAATTAATAATTAGATAATTAGATAAATAATAATATATAAAACAAAGGAAAGTACACCTCTCAAAAATAAACTGGAACAACTGGAACGACAAATTAATCATTCTTCTTCTAAAATGCTGTATATCAAGGATTTATGATTCACTTAAACCATCAATACTAAGACTTCTAACCTTGAAATAGGGACAAAATGCCTCTTTCCCTTGCTCTAAAAGGCCAAAAAACAGGTGTTATTCCTTCGTTTTGATGCTTTTCCCTATTCGTTACGCACAAAACAGCGTTTGGAAAAAATAGCACTCTGACCTCAAATGGAAGGCATTTTGTGTCAAAACAGCAAGCATCTGTGTGTTTTTTCCTCTTTTTCTTGTTGGTTTGGAAGAAACTTCGTGTATCTGAGGGTCTGTCCCTCTGGTACACTATCTTATCAGTTCGGAGTATTGACATCTTCTAAAAACGTTTTAAAACCTAAAATGGTGAATCAATATTGTTATTAATCGGTCGCTGAAAATCAGGATTATTTCTCATTGCATTTAAACGAATATAATAATTATTTTCCGCTTCTTTTCTATTAATATAATCTAGTTTATTGCGGACTAAACATCCATTAACTATAGAAATTATTACAATATGGAAGTGACAAAATTCTTTTACCCCATCAGGATCTTTATAAAGAAGAATAATAACATTGCCAATTTTATCAAATAATATGATGTCAGTTTCTATTCCATTTTCAATTTCGTACAAATGTGTTGACTCCAAACGCTGGTAATAATCATCAAGAGTCCAGTTTATATCGAAAGGAAGGCAATTAGGTAATGGGTTACTATAATTTGATGAAGTATCTTCGTATTTAGGGTTCACCTTTGATATGTCATCCTCATCTTTCAGTCGTTTATCTCGATTACATATTATATGTTTTACTCCATTCAGAAAAATTTCTTCTTTTAAATAAACACATTTACCTTTATGTTTCAAATATTTACACTTGGATTCACAATCAGTAATGGTCTTTACATCATATTGTGGGTCTAATTTATATTCATTTAATTTTTCTACCCGTTCTTTTACTGAATAATAAGAATGATCCCATTCTATCACTAGAGCATTTAATGGAATGTTCGAATTAACAGGAATCTTGTCTGTAGATATTGATAATTCATCACATTCTACTGCTCCCTCTGGTAATGCATATTCTTTCAAAATATCACTACTACCAATATTAATAACATAGGGCTTCCCTTCTTCTGAAATCACCTTGATCCTTTCATAAAATCCATTGCTAGATTTTGATAGAACCATAATTTCCTTTATGCAAATCTTTCTACTTTCATTGGGATTTATAATATATAATGTTGAACCTTGATTATCAAACAATAGCTTTTCGACTTGGGAAACTTTATTGCGTTTCATCTCAGCTATCAAAGCCTCATAATTTGGATTATTTATCCATTTCCTATTCTCAGTTGATTCAAGTAAAAAAGATGGCAGATTCTCAAGCGTTTGTTCTCTAACATCGATTTCTAGACAAGTAATGCCTGAATCTACCAATTTAGTTTTCTTAAAGTCTTTTACTTCACTAGAGTTTCTTATTTCTATAGCCCATCGTAATCCATCATCAGTGATTCCAACGATATCAGGCTGCAAGTCTTTTCGATCTTTTCTTTCTTCAACTTCTACTTGTCTAAAAGTTAGTTTCCGCTTATCAATAATTTTATATTCTGGAGTCATCACTGCCATTTCTTTTTCAATAATCTGCTCTGCAAACCTATGTAAAGCTGTCATATAATAGCCATGACATTCCGAGCCGTCTTGATGGGCGAAATGGGGCTGATGTCCTCCATAACCAGGCTTTGCTATTAAGAATTCATCACACTTGGGACATCGACAATTACATGAAAGTCCTCTATTTACACTACTAATGTTGACCATCTTTCCTGATGAGTCCAATGCATAAGTGAGTATAGAATCAATGTAATTGTCTCTCATAATTCTATTCTCTTATAAAAATATAGCGAAATGAAGTGCCGTTACTTGCAGTTCCATTCCATGTCATTGTATCACCACTAATGCTTACATTGACAACAAAAGTAGCCCCACTACTGCTTTTGGCTGTTATTTTATTGCCACTAATTGTGTAGGTTCCACTATAGCCAAACGAAGATGCTGTCGATGTGTAAGTTCCATTAGCATTGATTGTTACCTGTTTGCCAACCATCAGTCCATCATACGATTGGCCTGCTGCAGAATCGGTACTTTTAGTACACATCCATGTACCAACAGCCTGTTTAACCAAGTCTTCACCTTTTGCGCCATCGTCGTCACTGCTACATGACATCGTTAATGGCATCAGCAACACTACGAGCATCAGCATGCTCCAACTCTTCAGTTTCCTCATATTTCTATAGTCATTTTAAGTTAATACTGCAAAGATAAGGGAAAAATTTGGAAAAACAAAAGTTTTCTACTAATATTTATTTGAAACGAAGAAATTTGGGGACGTTTCTCATGATCCAGTCCTCACCATCTTCAAAGATGTCCTGCTTCTTGTTGATTCCACGAAGAATGACATGATAGAAGCCTGTTGCACTTTGTAGCGCTCTTGTCTTGATATAATTTCGTCTAGTATATTATTTGCTGCGTAAAGATACATAATAATTTCAACATGGAAAAATATTTCCACTTATAAGTGGATCATTCACAACCGTCCCCGATTTTCTTTATTATTTATATTGTAGGGAACAGGGGAAAAGGTACGGGCTAACAATGAGAAAGACGGCATGTAACAGGGAGAGAAGCAGCTTCTCGCCAGATTAGGGCGGTCGGTCGAAACCGATTTGTTTTGTATTGTCCTCGCTTTTTCATACCTTGACCAAGAGGTCGAGCTACTTTTCGCTCGACAATGAGCATAGAAGGGGGACTGTCCCCCTGTGCTCCGGGTCGTTACGCTGCTCTCTCATAAATCAAGATTTTATCGCGGTCAGCACTTTCACAGGCAAATGGCATAAGCCCGCCAATGGTTATCACGTCAACCTCACGTCCCAACAATTCCTTCAGATCCTCATAGATTTCACTAAGAGTAAAGAGACTGAAGTGCTGCGACTTGTCAGGCAGTATCAGAATATCGATATCCGAGTCCGCACGCTGCTCACCACGTGAATAGGAACCAAAGAGCCATGCTTTCAAAACAGGCTGCGTCTTGAAATATTCGGCTATCTGCTTTGTTATCATCTGCGTACTCATTGTCTGACTTTTTAATTATCGGTGCAAACATAAGAAAATACTTTCAATATTCCAAGGAAAAGGGAGAAAAAGATAAAACTTTTATGGTTCCTGGGCTGTTACTGTACCGTTCTTATGATATTATTTCGCTTGGAAACGAAAATAAACAAGGATTTATTTTGCATTTCGCTCGCTTTTTCGTACCTTCGCAACAAAATTTTAAATAAAGCGCAAAATGAAGTATTATAGCACAAATGGAAAAGCGCCCATCGCTGACCTTGAAAAGGCTGTGGTGAAGGGACTGGCAGAAGATCGCGGACTCTATATGCCGGAAGAAATCTATAAGTTGCCAAAAGCATTTATCGAGGATATGCCGATGATGGCTTTCAGAGATATTGCCTACAATGTGGCCAGCAATTTCTTTGGCGACGATGTCGACGGCGACGCCCTGCAGGATATCGTCTACGACACGCTGTCGTTCGATTGTCCTGTGGTGAAAGTCACGGATAATATTTATGCTTTGGAATTGTTCCACGGCCCTACCCTCGCCTTTAAGGATGTCGGTGCAAGGTTTATGGCTCGACTGTTGAGGTATTTCCTGAATAAAGGTGGAGCAACGGACAAGACGGTCAATGTATTGGTAGCAACCAGCGGCGATACAGGATCTGCTGTAGCTAATGGATTCTTGGGTGTAGAAGGCATTCATGTCTATGTGCTTTATCCAAAGGGCAAGGTGAGTCCTATCCAGGAGTGCCAGTTTACAACGCTGGGCAAAAATATTACCGCCATCGAGGTAGATGGTGTATTTGACGATTGCCAGGCATTGGTGAAGTCGGCTTTTATGGATGAGGAACTGAACCAGCACATGAAGTTGACATCGGCTAACTCGATTAATGTGGCCCGCTTCCTCCCGCAGGCGTTCTATTATTTTAATGCGTATGCACGCATGAAGGCTCTGGGAAAAGCTGACGAGTTGGTTATGTGCGTTCCTTCAGGCAACTTCGGTAACATTTGCTCTGCCTTGTTTGGCCATCAAATGGGACTGCCCATCAAACGCTTTATCGCATCGAATAATGCCAACGATGTGTTCTATCATTATTTGCAGACTGGCAAGTACGAGCCTAAGGCCAGCATTCAGACATTGGCTAATGCAATGGATGTCGGCGACCCATCGAATTTCGCACGCATCATCAATCTTTATTCTCAGAACGGTCAGTTGACTCCCGAGGCAACTCATCATCGTATCACCAATCTGATTAGCGGTGCCACCTATAGCGACGAGCAAATCAAGGAGACGATGCGCCAATGCTATGCTGAAACGGGCTATGTGCTTGATCCTCACGGCGCTTGCGGTTATCGTGCATTACAAGAGAATCTGAAGCCGGGAGAGGTCGGTGTGTTCTGCGAAACAGCCCATCCTGCTAAGTTCAAAGAGAAGGTCGACGACATTCTTGGAATCGACATAGAGATACCAGCCCGTCTGCGTGCCTTTATGGAAGGTGAGAAACAAAGTGTTGAACTGTCAAAGGACTTTGGAGACTTCAAGGCCTATCTGATGAAGCAGTAATCCATTTTCTTTGCAAACGTTAACGTGCTAAATTACGTAAAATTGATACGTATTCAGAATTTATTCACTATCTTTGCACTCACAATAAAACAAACTATTTAATATAAATAAAACATTATGTTGAAACCGTTAAACAAACACTTCGCTCCTAAGAGCGTGATGCCTGAAAAGGTGATTCAGTTTGGTGAAGGAAACTTCCTTCGTGCATTCGTTGATTGGATTATCTGGAATATGGACCAGAAGACCAACTTCAACGGTAGTGTTGTTGTTGTACAGCCCATCGACAAGGGTATGGTAGAGTGGCTCAATGGCCAGGACTGCCTGTATCATGTCAATCTGCAGGGTCGAGAGAATGGTAAGCCAGTCAATACTCTTGAGCGTATTGATGTCATCAGCCGTGCGCTGAACCCCTACTCTCAGAACGATGCCTTCATGGCTTTGGCTGACCAGCCCGAGATTCGCTTCGTTATCTCTAACACTACTGAGGCCGGTATCGCTTTCGATCCCGCTTGTAAGCTGGAGGACAAACCCGCCAGTTCTTATCCTGGTAAGCTCGTTCAGCTGCTGTATCGCCGCTACCAGACTTTCAACGGTGATCCCACGAAGGGTCTGATCATCTTCCCCTGCGAACTCATCTTCCTGAACGGCCACGTGCTGAAGGATTGCATCAATAAGTACATCGAACTGTGGCAATTGCCCGCAGACTTCAAGAAGTGGTTCGACGAGTGCTGCGGCGTTTACGCTACCCTCGTAGACCGTATCGTTCCAGGCTTCCCCCGCAAGGAAATTGCTGAGATTCAGGAGAAGGTTGGCTATCGCGACAACTTGGTCGTACAGGCTGAGAACTTCCACCTCTGGGTGATCGAGGCTCCAAAGGAAGTTGCCAAGGAGTTCCCCGCAGACAAGGCTGGACTGCACGTGCTGTTCGTTCCTTCAGAGGAGCCCTACCACAAGCGTAAGGTTACCTTGCTGAATGGCCCGCACACCGTTCTCTCTCCTGTTGCTTTCCTGAGTGGTGTCAACATCGTTCGCGACGCTTGCAACCATGAGGTTATCTCAAAGTATATCCACAAGGTACAGTTCGAAGAGCTGATGCAGACCCTCGACCTGCCAATGGACGAGCTGGAGAAGTTTGCTGGCGACGTGCTCGAGCGTTTCGACAACCCATTCGTAGACCATCAGGTAACCAGCATCATGCTGAACTCGTTCCCCAAGTTCCAGGCTCGCGACCTGCCCGGCGTGAAGACTTATCTGGAGCGCAAGGGCGAGCTGCCTAAGGGTCTGGTATTCGGTCTCGCTGCCATCATCACTTACTACAAGGGTGGCAAGCGTGCTGACGGCGTAGAGATTATCCCCAACGACGACGAGAAGATCATGGGTCTGCTGAAGGAACTCTGGGCTACTGGCGACACTCAGAAGGTTGCTGACGGTGTACTTGGTGCAGAGTTTATCTGGGCTGAGGACCTGAACAAGGTAGCTGGTCTGAACGCTATGGTAAAGCTGTTCCTCGACCTGATTCAGGACAAGGGTATGCTGGAGGCTGTGAAGACTATTCTCTAATAGTCTTTCCTATAACATCAAAAAGAGGATATGTTTCGAACATATCCTCTTCTTTTTTTATGATTCTATTAATCAAGTCCGAACAAAGTGCGCAAGCCACCGTCTACTCCAGAGAAACCCATGAAGGCCAAAGAAAGCAATCCGGCAGAAAGCATCACAATTGCCATACCACGCATTCCCTTAGGTATCGATACCAATTCCAGTTGCTCACGCATGCCTGCAAAGACTGTCAAAGCCAAGCCGAAACCGATAGCCGTTGAGAAAGCATAAACCACACTCGACAGCAAATCATAGTCTTTCTGGATACAGAGAATGGCAACACCCAGCACAGCACAGTTGGTCGTAATAAGAGGCAGGAAGATACCCAGCGCCTGATAGAGTGCTGGTGATACTTTCTTCAGGATAATCTCTACCATCTGAACCAGCGAGGCGATAACCAAGATAAATGCGATGGTCTGCAGATATTGCAAGCCGAAAGCATCGAGCACGAACTTCTGAACCAGCCATGTTACAATCGTTGCCAATGTTAGCACAAAGGCTACTGCTGCCGACATACCGAGCGAGGTGTTAACTTTTTTCGATACACCAAGGAAAGGGCAAATACCCAGGAACTGCGACAGAATGATATTGTTGACAAATATCGCGCTAATAAAAATCAATATATACTCCATAACTTAACCTCTTATTTTATTAACGATTGCAATGAGGAATCCCAGCATAATGAAAGCACCCGGAGGCAACACAAAGAGCAGAATGTTGTAGGTTTCAGGCAGAAGTGTAACACCGAAAACAGAACCTGAACCTAACACCTCGCGGCAAATACCCAGTAATGTAAGACCAATGGTAAAACCAAGTCCGATACCTATGCCGTCAAACAATGAAGCAACGGGAGAATTCTTAGAAGCAAAACCCTCCGCACGTCCCAGAATGATACAGTTCACAACAATCAGCGGGATGAACAGTCCAAGAGCAGCATCGATATCTGGCAGATATGCTTTAATTACTAACTGAAGAATAGTCACAAAGGCTGCAATGACCACAATAAACACAGGGATGCGAACCTTGTCAGGTGTGATACTCTTCAAACATGAAATCACAAAGTTGGTACAGATAAGCACAGCCATCGTAGCCAGTCCCATCGACATACCATTCATAGCAGAAGTGGTAGTAGCCAGCGTCGGACACATACCGAGCATCAAGACGAACGTAGGATTCTCCTTGACGATACCATTCTTAATAATATCTACGTAATTCATACATTGTCCTCCTTCTCATTGTTATCTTGTTTCGTTGCGCCGCTTTCAGCATCTACCGGCGTTACCTTGTAGGCATTATAAGCTTGATTGACAGCCTTCAAGAAGGCACGCGAGGTGATGGTCGAAGCGGTGATGGCATCTACTTGTCCGCCGTCCTTCGATACGGTCAGAGGCTCGGCAGGTGACTTTCCGATGATATCACCCTTCTGACCCTTCTGGAACCATTGGTCTGCCTTGGCGCCCAATCCAGGAGTTTCAGCATGCTCTAAAAGAGTATAGCCTAAAATCTTGCCTTCGGGGTCGAAACCGACAAGCACTTTCAGATCGCCGCCAAATCCACCAGTTGTTGACTCAACAGCAGCACCGAGATCCTTTCCTTGAGCATCTTGTACCTGATAGATGGTGAAGGTCATTTCCTTACCTTTGGCATCGTTTTGCTTAACTTCATCAGTCTTGGCGACTTTAAGGTCATCGACACACATAACCGTCTTGATACCGTCAGCCAAAGCCTTAGCCTTCTGTTCGTTGATGGGTCCCTCGGTGAGATGATTCACAAAAGCGAGGACACCACCCATAATTACTGCCACTCCTGTGAGTACCAGCAACATATTCGTAAGTGATGATTCTAATTTCTTCATAACGTCTTACTTTTTTGCAGGCACTTCACCGAAGCGCTTGGGTTTAACATACATATTAATAATAGGTGTAAATGCATTCATAATCAGAATGGCGAACGACATTCCTTCAGGATAAGCTCCCCAGTTACGGATAACTACTGTGAGGAAACCGATGGCTACACCATAAATAAGCTGACCTTTAGCCGTCATCGGGCTCGTTACATAGTCGGTAGCCATGAAGATAGCACCGAGCATCAAGCCACCAGAGAGACAAACGCTAACGGGATCAGCATAGACAGGATTAGCCAGATGCATCAATCCGCTAAACACAAATACCGTTGCGATGATAGATACTGGAATATGCCATGTGATAATCTTCTTCCAAAGCATGTATGCAAGACCTATCAACAGAGCTACTGCACAGATTTCACCCATTGCACCAGCACCGTCAGGATGGTTGCCCAAGAAGAGGTCGAGCGATGAGGGAAGCTGGTCAAGAATACTGGCATCGCCTTCCTTAATAGCTTGCTTCATGAGTGCCAAAGGAGTAGCACCAGTCTCGGCATCCAGATAACTGGTCAGCTGGCCAACCTTAGGCCAAGTGGTCATCTGAGCAGGGAATGCTACCAGCAGGGCAGCACGACCAACGAGAGCAGGATTGAAGAGATTATTACCCAAACCTCCAAACGGCATCTTTCCAAGACCAATGGCAAACAAAGCACCGATGATGATAATCCAGATTGGGAGATTGGATGGCAAATTGAAGCCGAGCAACAAACCAGTAAGAACGGCAGAACCGTCACAGATAGTTGTACGCTCGTTCTTCAGCATAAACTTATTGATAGCCCACTCGAAAAGCACGCAGGCCGCTACGCTCGTCGCACAGACTATGGCTGAGCCAAGTCCGAAGAAATAGAACGATACCAACAGCGCAGGCAGCAGGGCGATGATAACGCCGTACATATTGCGCTCGACGGTGTCAGTTCCGTGTGCGTGAGGCGAAAGTGATACAATTAATTTTCCCATTGTATATTTACTTTTTAACTGTTTTTCCTTTATTACTTTTTAGGTGCTGCAGCTGCCGCTCTAGCTCTGATTATACCCATAACCGTCGACTTAGCCTGGCGGATATTGTCGAGCAAAGGACGATGAGCAGGACACGTGAACTGACATGAGCCACACTCGATACAACTGACAACCTCTTCCTGTTCAGCACGCTCCCAGTTCTTGACAGCAGCGAGCTTGGCCAGCAAGTAAGGTTCGAGCCCCATCGGACAAGCGCTGACACATTTGGCACAACGGATACAAGGATTAGGCTCCTTGCGGAAAGCCTCTTCACCGGAAATGATGGTCACCGAGTTAGTACCTTTGCAAATAGGAACCTCAGTAGAAGTCAATGCTTTACCCATCATCGGACCACCAGCCAGCAACTTGTTGTCGCCCTCGGGCATTCCGCCACAAGCATCAATCAGGTCCTTCATCGGCGTTCCCATGCGAACGAGGAAGTTGCCTGGATTCTGCAGACGCTTACCTGTCACGGTGGTATAACGCTCGAACAAAGGCTTGCGTTTCATGACAGCCTCGTAGACAGCAAATGCCGTTCCGACGTTCTGCACGATAGCGCCGACGTTGACAGGAATTGCGGGAGGTGCAGGCACCTGACGACGGATCACAGCATCAACCAGCTGCTTCTCACCACCCTGCGGGTAACGCTGTTTCAAGGGCACTACCTCTACACTATATTCGGTTCCCCCGAATACCTCAGCGCACTTCTGCGTCAGCAGTTCGATAGCGGGCATCTTGTTGGTTTCAATACCAATATAACCAGTAGTTACCTTGGCACCCTTCATCAACAACTCCAGACCAACAAGAATCTCGTCAGCGTGTTCCATCATCAGACGGAAGTCAGCTGTAATATAAGGTTCACACTCTACGGCGTTGATGATAACGCACTCGGCCTTGGCTGTTGGCGGTGGACACAGCTTGATAAATGTTGGGAAACAAGCACCACCCATTCCTACGACACCAGCGGTCTTGATACGCTCTACGATTTCCTCAGGTGTCAACTCGGGATGATCCTTCACCAGTTCCAGTTTATCAGAGCGGTCGATGGATTCTTCCCACTCGTCGCCTTCAACGTTAATAATAATCACGGGCTTGCGGTAGCCGGTAGCATCGATGGCGGTATCAATCTTGAAAACTGTACCACTAACACTCGAATAGATAGGTGCAGATACAAAACCACCAGCTTCGGCAATCATCGTGCCAACCTTCACCTTGTCACCTTTTGCTACAACGGGCTTGGCTGGAGCGCCAATATGCTGTCCCAACGGGAAAATGGCCTGCTTTGGCAGGGCAGCCACCTGAGTCACAGCCTCGTGAGTCAGCTTATTTTCTTCGGGGTGAACACCACCGATTCTAAAAGTTCTTACGTTCATGCTTGTTCCTCCTTCTCTTCTTTTTGTTCAACAGGTTTAGGTGCAGGGAAGTTCACAGCGTGAATAGCACCAGTAGGACATACTGCTACGCACTTGCGACAGATACGGCACTTCTCGTGATCGATGTAGCAGACATTGTTTTCAACCTTTATGGCCTCAAACTTACACTCCTTCTCACACTTGCCACAACCGATACAAGCAGCCTTACATGCCTTCATGGCAACAGGGCCCTTGTCTTTGTTGACACAAGAAACGAACACTCTCCTACCCTTCGGTCCCTTCTTGCGAAGTTCGATGATGTTACGCGGACAAGCCTTCACACAAGCTCCGCACGAAGTACACTTCTCCTCATCGACCTCAGGCAGGCTTGTTTCGGGATTCATGTGAATGGCATCGAACTGGCAGGCAGCGACACAATCGCCACAACCCAAGCAGCCAAAACCGCAGGCCGTCTCACCAGCACCGCAAGAGTTCATAGCTGCACAAGTGCGCAGTCCGCTGTACTCTGCAATCTTCGGACGCAAAGCACATGTTCCGTTACAACGCACAACGGCAACCTTCGGCTCACCATTGGCAATGGCCATACCCAGAAGGTCGGCCACTTTACCCATCACTTCTTGTCCGCCCACGGGACACATCAGGCCGTCAAGGCTACCAGCATCGGCACCTTTGACCAGGGCGTCAGCCAATCCACCACAACCTGCGAAACCACATCCGCCGCAGTTAGCACCCGGCAACTGCTCGGTCACCTGAGCAATTCGGGGGTCCTCATAGACAGCGAACTTCTTGGAGCAGACATACAGCACGAGGGCGGCAATCAGTCCGATAGCGCCCAGCACTAATACTGCAATCAAAATGAAATTCATAGTTTAAAAAATATTTGTTTTAGTTTGTTCTATTATTCTATTGTAAACAACAGTTGCTCTCTCAATTTATTGCGCTGCGTCCAGATGATCAGATAATAAGGTACAAGCGCCAACAGAGCAGAGATGGCTGCCAGTCCCTCGTTCTTCGTGAACCACAGGACACCTATTAATACCACAATGAGCACCACAAAGGGAAGTCCGAATGCCCACAGGAGCGCACGCGCAGCTACTTGTCCGGAAGTAGATACCGTCACCGTCTGTCCCAACGTGTATGACGTAGCGTCCACGTTTTGCACATCGATGATTTTCTCCTTCTTTTCAGCGGCATTGCAATAGCCGGCAACCTTACAGGCAGCACAAGCAGAAGTCTGGACAATACGCACTTTTACGTTACTGCCCTGAATTTCTTCAATAACCCCCGAATGACTTATTTTAGTACCCATTAATTTGCTATCTCGAGTTTGCAATTGCAAAGGTACATATTATTTATGAATAATAAGGTATAAAAAGGCAGTTTTTTGAAAAAAAAGTCGTAATCGTTTGCAATTATCCATTCTTTTTCTTACTTTTGTATCGTCTTAACAATAAAAATAATAATGAAAGCAACAGAACAGACCTTGCAAGAGTTGGAACGTGCACTCAGAAAAGTCACAGAGAAATTTCCTGTTTCAGAAGAAGCAACACAAATGACTGACATTCATCTTCGCGTCAATCAGGAGACTGGCGAACTGCTGGCCTTCGACGACGACGATACGGAAATCAACCGATGTGTCATCGAACAGTGGATTGACAATAAGGACGATGATTTCTTTCAGCAGGTTTCCACCGTTCTGAGAAGCATCCTCAACAAGCAGAAAGACATTATTGAGAACCTGTCTATTCTGAAGCCCTACTCGTTTGTCCTGGAAAACGACGATAAGGAGCCTGTTGCCGAGCTCTACGTGGTTGATGACGATACCATCATTATCGACGAAGAACTCATGGCCGGCCTGGATAAAGACCTTGATGAGTTCTTCGAGAATCTGCTGAAAGAATAATTCTTATCTCAGTTTCAGTTTGTCGCCTACCTGAATGACATAGTAAGGAGGCAGATCGTTCATCTTGTAAAGTCTCTTCAGCCTGATACCATATTTCTGCGAGATTGAATACATCGACTCTCCTTCGCGGACATAGTGCAGACGACCCTTGTAGTCCTTGGGAGCCTTGCGGCGTTTTTTCTGCAGCCATACCATCTCACCTTCCTCTAACTGGTCGTTCTTATCACGTTCATTAAATTTGGCCAGTTTACGATATGAGATGTCCATGTCTTCACCAATCTTTCTGAACGTATCTCCCTTACGTGCAACGACATAGTAGTTTTTATTAAACTGAAATACGCGTCGGATCGGACCGTTCTGACGCATCTGTTCCAATTGGTATTTGTCAAACTTGTGCTCCGTGTCGTAGCGATGCAGTTTATAGAGCTGGATGATGTCAATCAGCCGCTCGGCATAAGTAGGCAGCGTAGCATAACCGCAGGCCTTCAGTCCTTTTGCCCAACCTTTATAGTCGGTATGTTTCAGTTTAAAGAGACTGCTGTACCGACGGCTGGAGGACAGGAACACAGAATGGTCTAAGTAACTTTCGTAGGCATTGTCGTAGGCTCTGAAGCATTCGTTGCGCTCATCGTCATCATGATACGATTTACGCCCTGTCCAACCATGACACTTGATGCCGAAGTGGTTGTTGGCCTTCCGCGCCAGCTCGCTCTTTCCTGCTCCAGATTCCAAGACGCCTTGCGCCAGCGTGATACTAGCTGGAATACCATATTTCAGCATTTGCTCGATGGCCACGTCTTTGTAGACATCAAAATATTCTTGGTAGCTGCTATTCCACTTAATCTGCTGGGCAGAAAGCTGAATAATCGCTAAAAATGCACCCAAAAACGTAAATATATACCGTTTCATAAACTTTTATTTGCTTTTATTTTGCAAAAGTACGGAAAAATACTTATATTTGCAACAAAAATCTGAATATTATGAAAGAAAAGGTATTGAAATCTACCATTCAGGTCGCTCAAATGGACGAGCTTCCTGATGTAGAACGTGAATTGCTGGAGATGGCCATCGAAGGAACCAACCGTTCCTACGCCCCCTACTCTCATTTTCATGTGGGTGCTGCCATCCTGCTTGAAAACGGCATTAAGTTTATTGGTTGCAACCAGGAGAATGCCGCTTTCCCCGCAGGCATTTGTGCTGAGCGCTCTGCCATCTTTGCTGCCGGTGCTCAATATCCTGACCAACCCATTCTGATGCTGGCTATTGCCGCTCGTAATGAAAAGGGCGAATTGGTTGACGAGCCCGTCAGTCCTTGTGGCACCTGTCGTCAGGTTATCATCGAAACAGAAACCCGTTTCAAGCATCCTGTACGCATCTTGTTGTATGGAAAGAAATGCGTCTATATCGTAGACGGCATCCATCAGCTCATGCCGCTTTCCTTTACTGAATTCTAGAATTCTGCTTTCTCCAGCACCTTCAGTCCTTTCTCTGTGCAGAAACCACGCAGAGGAACCAACAGCAAGTTGCTGAACAAGTCGCGGAAACTATAATCACGGTATAGTCCTTTCGACTGTATATGCCGTTCTATGGCGTCAAAAAGGTTAGGCAACAAATCATAGTTGATATCCTTACGGAAATAGCCTTCTTCAACACCACGCAACAGGAAGGAGCGCAGATTCTCGTTTGACTGATGGTGTTTTTCTTCCAAATAAGAAACAATGCGAGGATATTTCTGGATATCGGTATAGAATTGCATACAAACTACCTGCGATTCCTTAGCCTGCAGACCATAGGCATAGATAATGATGTCCATTACATTATGATCAACGGCATAGTTTTTCTGCACCTCCATTCTCTTTTTATAATACCTGGTGATGCTCTGAAACACCAGTTCCTCCTTATCCGTATATAATTCATAAAGAGTGCGTTTGGAAATAGACAACACCGTTGCGATATCATCCATTTTCACGGCACGAATACCCTTCTCTGTAAATGCTTTCAGAGCAGCCTCCAGAATTTTATCTCTCAGCGAATTACGATAAGATGTCTCTTTTATTTCCTGCATAAGTATTTATTTTGATGCAAAGATAAAAAAAAGTTTCAAAAAACTGCATGTTTTCGGCTAGTTTTTATTAATTTTGCGCACGGAAAAGAAAATTATATCAAAATAATACGCGTTTAGTATGGTGAAAATTTCCAAAGAAGCCGCCCTCGAGTATCATGAGTCAGGGCGTCCTGGTAAGATTGAAGTAAAGCCTACCAAGGCCTATCGTACACAAACAGACCTCTCGCTGGCTTATTCGCCTGGAGTGGCTTATCCCTGTCTTGAGATTCAGCAGAATCCTGACGATGCCTACAAGTATACCGATAAGGGCAATCTTGTAGCTGTCATCAGCAACGGTACTGCAGTTCTTGGCTTGGGCGATATCGGTGCCATGAGCGGAAAGCCTGTGATGGAAGGTAAGGGATTGCTCTTTAAGATCTATGGTGGTATCGACGTGTTCGATATCGAGGTCGATGAGAAAGACCCTGAGAAGTTCTGCGAGGCTGTCGAGCGAATTGCTCCCACCTTTGGCGGTATCAATCTTGAAGATATCAAGGCGCCTGAGTGTTTCTATATTGAGGAGCGTCTGAAGCGAACGCTGGATATTCCTGTGATGCACGACGACCAGCACGGCACGGCTATTATCTCTGCCGCCGGTCTGAAGAATGCCTTGGAGGTTTGCGGCAAGGATATTTCCAAAGTCCGCATTGTCGTGAACGGTGCCGGTGCAGCAGCTATCTCCTGCACCAAGCTCTATATGGCCATTGGTGCCCAGAAGGAGAACATCGTGATGCTCGACTCCAAGGGTGTCATCTCTACCAGCCGTCAGGACCTGAACGAGCAGAAGCGCTTCTTTGCCACCAGCCGTACCGACATCCACACATTGGAAGAGGCCGTTCGCGGTGCTGATGTCTTTGTAGGTCTGTCGAAGGGTAACGTGCTGTCGAAGGATATGGTTCGCTCGATGGCCGGCAATCCCATCATCTTCGCACTCGCCAATCCTGTTCCAGAAATCAGTTATGAGGATGCGATGGAAGCCCGTCCCGACGTTCTGATGTCAACCGGTCGCACCGACTATCCCAACCAAATTAACAATGTCATCGGTTTCCCATATATCTTCCGCGGTGCGTTGGACGTTCACGCCACAGCCATCAACGAAGAGATGAAGCTGGCTGCCGTTCACGCCATTGCCGACTTGGCCAAACAGCCCGTTCCTGACGTGGTGAACGACGTCTACAAGGTCAACAATCTGACCTTCGGACGCAACTATTTCATTCCGAAGCCTGTCGACCCACGACTCATCACCGAGGTTTCTGCTGCCGTAGCAAAGGCTGCCATAGAAAGTGGCGTGGCTCGCAAGACCATCAATAACTGGGACGAATACAAGCGTTCGCTCTCGTTGCTGCTGGGCCAGGAAACCAAGCTTACTCAGAATCTCTACGCCACCGCCTCTGCCCATCCGCAGCGCGTGGTCTTTGCCGAGGCTGTTCACCCCACCATGCTGAAGGCCGCTGCCCAGGCTCATGCTGAAGGCATCTGCCATCCTATCCTGCTGGGTAACGACGAGGTGATTATGAAGCTGGCCAAAAAGCTGGACCTGAATATCGACGGTATCGAGATTGTCAACTTGCGCCATCCCAGCGAGCAGGAGCGTCGTGAGCGCTATGCCCGCATATTGACGGAGAAGCGCCAGCGCGACGGATACACCTTCCAGGAGGCTAACGACAAGATGTTCGAGCGCAACTATTTCGGAATGATGATGGTCGAGACCGGCGAGGCCGATGCCTATATCACAGGTCTTTACACTAAGTATTCCAACACCATCAAGGTTGTCAACGAGGTCATCGGCATCCGTCCCGAATACAAGCATTTTGGGGCCATGCACATCATCAACTCGCCTAAGGGCACGCTGTACATTGCCGACACGCTGGTCAACGAGAATCCTGATACCGACACGCTCATCGATATTGCCAAGCTGGCAGCTACCTCGGTGCGCTTCTTCAACGAGAAGCCTGTCGTCGCCATGATGAGCCACTCTAACTTCGGTTCTTCGCAGAGCGACGGCGCCCACAAGGTACGCCATGCGGTGGAATATATGCAGGAGCACTTCCCCGATCTGGCCATCGATGGTGAGCTGCAGTTGGGCTTCGCTTTGGATCGCGAGTTGCGCGACGAGCAGTATCCGTTCACGCGTCTCTACGGCAAGGATGTCAACACGCTGGTATTCCCCAACCTGACTTCTGCCCGCTCATCTTATAAGATGTTGCAGATGTTGGATGCCGACGTCGAGATTATCGGCCCGATTCAGATGGGTCTGAACAAACCTATCCACTTCATCGATTTCGGAGCTTCCGTTCGCGATATCGTCAATATCGTGGCCGTGGCCACCATCGATGCTTACGTCGATAAGATTAAGAATCGCATCAACGCATACAAATAAGACGTTACAGATTAGACAAAAAAAATAGGGCGCTGTGTTTTTACAGTCGCCCTATTTCTAGTTTGAATGCCGGCGATATGGAATCCATCTGGAATTCGTAGAACAGATTATCCTCGTCTATATTCCGGAAATGCTTGATACCTTGAACTGAATCCTTGGGTGTTTCCCATAGTATTCGTTCAAAGTGCTCGGCATCGTCGATACTGTCTGTGCGCAGGATGCAGTCGGCAAAATGATAGTTGAAGGCGTTCAGTGTGTCGGTCTTTAAACCCATAAAGACATCGGCGTCATAGCCCGTCACCAGCGTCTTCTGACAGTCGATGTTCAGGTCGCTGAGAAGGTTGCCGAAGACCAGCGCGGCACCGCGGTCAGCCGAGAACGGATAGAACTGGGCCAGCGTCGTGCGAGTCACCTTGACCGTTCCGCCGTCAACAGCCAGACAGATGCCCTGGGCGTTCGAAAACTGGCAATAGTCGATATCCACCTTCGATTGGTAGGCAAGCAGCCCGTTGCCGCGACTATTGTGCACGATGCAGTTCGTCATCGTCAGGTCCGTGCTGTCGCAGAACAGCGCGCCCATAGCGTTGCGGATTTCGCAGTTGGTCAGCACATTATTCTTCGAACCGGACCTCATCTTCACCCCGCCCCACTGTCCGCTGATGCGATCGTAGGGCAGATAGTCGAACATGCGATCCAGACGGTCGCCGCGCAGAATGGTGTTCTCCGCCTGCAGACTGCCTTTCACCAAGATGCCCGCATTGTCGTGGAAATAGAGCGTCGTGCCCTCCAGCCGCAGCGTGGCATTCTCAGCCACCTCGATGCCGTCGCCATAGATGACGATAGGCAGCGTGCTCGATATCGTGGTGTCGCGCTCCACCAGCAGATTCTCTATCTTCAGCGCGTCCCAGCTCCAGGCGCGCAGATTCACTTTCTGCACCGTGCCGCTCTCCAGCGTAAACAGCAGATTATCCTCTACCAGCTGCGGGTCGATAGCGTGATTCTCGCGCGTAGTCACCTCTACAAACACCAGGATACTGTCGCCCTTGCGAACCTCAAGATTGGTGACCACCGGATCCAGAAATTCGCCGTCCACGTTCACTCGGAATCCCGACTGATTACCGCGCTCCAGCCTGACATTGTTCAGTCGCAAGCCGTCGGAGTTGTGGTTGTGCACCCAGAACGAATAAGTAGAGGATGGAACACCGCTGAACAGCGTGTCCAACTTGATAGTATCAGCATCAAACGACAACAGCGAACGGCTGTCCGTCGTAAACGAGTCGTTGTCAGAGCAGGCCGACAACAGCGCTGCTATGGTGATTACAAAAAAGAAAAGTCGTCTCATCATACATTAGATAAAACGACTTTTTCCTTTATTTATTGTGGACTACTTGCCAAAATAACGCTTCAGCAGTCCGGCAAAGCCTGCACCATGACGGGCTTCGTCCTTAGCCATCTCGTGAACGGTGTCGTGAATGGCGTCAAAACCGGCAGCCTTGGCATTCTTGGCAATGCGGAACTTATCCTCGCAAGCACCAGCCTCGGCAGCAGCACGCTTCTCCAGATTGGTCTTCGTATCCCAAACGCACTCGCCCAGCAGCTCAGCGAAACGGCTGGCGTGATCGGCTTCCTCGAAAGCATAGCGCTTGAAAGCCTCGGCAATCTCGGGATAACCCTCGCGATCGGCCTGACGGGCCATAGCCAGATACATGCCTACCTCGCCACACTCACCATTAAAGTGGTTGCGCAGGTCCTGAATCATCTCCTCGCTGACACCCTCGGGCTTGCCGTCGCCAATGCGATGAACGGTAGCATAGGTCGTCTCGCCCTCATCCTTCAGTTCAGAGAACTTAGAGGCTGGAGCCTTACAGATGGGGCACTTCTCTGGAGCTGCATCGCCTTCATAGATATATCCACAAACGGCGCAAATAAACTTTTTCTTCATAATTTCTTAAAGCATTTGTTTAGTTAGTAATGAGTTTAATTGATCTCTTGTTTGCAAAGATAAACATTCTTTTCCGAACTACCAACTTTTTCCCGTTGTTTTTTCTACGACAAGCAAAAAAACGACCTCTATACAGAATAAGACTACTTCACCAACAACTTGCGGCCACCAATAATATAGAGGCCCTTATCTGTATTACCGACACGAGTGCCATTAAGCCGGTAGGCCTTGGCATTGCCCTCATGAGCCTTTAGGGCTGGGTCATTGCGGATTGATGTATCATCTCCTTCGCCGCTCTGTTCTTCGCCGAAGATGCCGACCAAGGCCGACTTGTAATTGTCGATGGCATTGCCCAACACGGTGTCGTAGGCAGAGTCGGTATCATCGTTGCCAACGTTGTCCTTGAAGGTATAAGTGAAGTCGCCATGACTCATGCGGCCTGCACCATAGTAACCCGTCACGAGGGCCGGAACATCGGCAACAGCAACAGGCGAATAGGTGTACATGAGCGAAGCATTAGTATCGAAATTGTCATACTTCGAGCCACCTTGTCTGGCAACTTCCGTCTCGGGCACCTGCTCTTCGCGAGTGTCTGTTTCGTAGGCATCATAGCCTGTAGATGCGGGATTGTTCTGAGTATAATACCTGAAGTTGGCAATCGTCTTGTCGAAGTAATTACCGAAGGCCTTGACCATGCCACCAGTCTCGCCTGAGAAGGTGCCGTCACCCAGAGCGTCGGTGCCCTGCTGCGACGAGAGAATGGGCTTTTTGGTCTTCAGGAAGTAGTTGTTCTCGACAAAGACTGAGGCACCGGCGGCAGCTCCTACGCCATATTTGGCCACGTTGTCGAAGTAGTTGTTCCATACATGAACACTCATGGTGCGCACGCGCGGATGGCGCGAGTCAGAGTGGTCGAACCAGTTGTGGTCGTAAGAAATGTAGTTGGGACCGCTCTCACTCTTCATACCGAACATATTGCTCTTGCCGGTATCCCAGAAGCGGTTGTATGATATAGTGATATACTTCGAGTCCGACTTGACATCACATGCACCGTCGCCTTTGGCATGGTCGCCTTTACCGTTTGGACCATAGAAGAAGTCGTTATGGTGAATCCAAATATTCGAATTGTCGGTATCGAGCGACAGACCATCGTCCATGCAGCGCATGATGCCGATGTTGCGGAACTCGACACCCTTCGCATTGCGCACCAGGAAGCCGAAGCCCCTGACGGTTGCGTCGTCACCGATACCTTCGAAGGTCAGATTCAGTTCAGAGTCGGCTTTGCGACCTTTTACCTGAAGGCCCTCTTGAGAGCTGCTGATTTTGTCCAGGTCGCCCTTCTCGACCAGACCGATAAAGCGGAAGGCGATAGGCGTCTTGTCCTGCCCTTTCTGATAGGCATCGATAATGCTCTGGATGCCCACGCAGGGATTGCTATTGGCACCTGCCACCGTTGTGGAGATGGTCTTTGCCGTGTTTTTGGTGACATACAACACCTTGGCATTCTCCTTCAGCGTGCCGTCACTATTATAAGCTCCAGGCGCATAGCCGTTCATAAAGGCAAAGCCTTCGCGACTGTAGTTCCTGACAGCCATATCGGTCGCTTCGTTGGCCTGATCGGTGAGTTCAGCCCCCGCTTCATTGACGGGCACAATCCTCATGGCATAAGTACCAGCCTTCAGCCCCACCATGTCTGCACGACCGTAGCTGCCATAGTTGCGAACCAGCGCGAGGTCAATCTGGGTAAAGTCTTCATATTGCCCACCTTTGATGTAAACATGATAGCCCTTGGCACTCTCCATCAGACCAAACTTCACGTAGGCCGACTCTAACCAGCCGCGGGCCTCAGTAATCTGAACGATACCGTCACGATTAGCAAAACTGCCATCGGCAACATCTCCTGCCTTAGCCAGCAACGCCACGCAGAAAATCAATCCAATAATCAGTATTTTTTTCATATTCGATAGATATTACTGCGCAAATATAGGCATTATTTTGCAGAATCAATGTAAATCGGCAGAATATTTGCGATTTTTATGCCTTGTGGTTATAAAACCTGACGAGAACTGCAACAATGACAAACGCCAGCAGAAACTCAAGAGCAACGATAAAAATGTAAGTCATATTTGGTTATGGTTTAAGTGTTTCATTATAAGTTAGGAGATATCGCACAAACCCAATTGTCCAGGTTCCATTCTGGTGTACCTGCATACAGTTGGTCACCAACCAGATGGGCACCACTCTTCTTAAGCTCACTGCAGAAGTCATGGGCATTTGTGGCGTTATCCTGCCGGTTGCCCAATGCCACGAAAACGGCTATGTTTTTGCCACATAGACTGGTGCCACGCAACAACTGGCTGGCATACTGCCAATGCGGAGTCAGCAAGCCATCAGATTGATACTCGACGGCAAGAACAAAGCTCTGGCTGTTCTCCACCTGTCTGTTGTTCATACTCTGGACACTGACTGTCTCAGCACCCAGCTTGTCGGCTATTTCTTCAGCAATAGCCTGACAACTGTCGTACACGACGACGATTGATTCATGTTTCATAATCCACAAAAAATTTTATTGCGCCTCACGCCCTTACATCGAGGACATTCAGCAGATTACCGACAAAGGCTGGTCTTCAGACTTCACTCCACTACCAAGCGCCTTCTCAAGCAAATGCTCAATGGCGTTTATGCTTAGTAGCCATAACGGAGCTCACTGCTGCGGGACAGTCGGAGATTCTCACTCACATTCCCAATTAAGCACAGCTAAGTGCACCTTTACGGACAACACATTTCTGTATTGCGATACAAAGGTAATACTTTTTTCTGAATTAAAAAACAAAATGGTGTTTTTTTTCGGAATAAATATTTACCTTTGCAAAGATGAAGAAAGAGACCTACCAAAAACAGCAGCAGTTTGCCGGCGAGAAGAAACCGTCGATGAAACGGCGTTTCGTGGGGCACGACTACACCGACCGTCTACATGGTGACGATGGTCGTCGAAAGCCGTCGCCGACGCTCTACGACGCCACGACCGACAAGGTGGCACAGGCCACGATCGGCGAGCTGAAGAAGGGCGACAAGACTGGCGCTGCCGTCAAGACCATCAAGCTGCTGGCACAGTCGACGGGCGACTTCACCCGCGAGGAGCTGAAGAAGGACGTCAAGATGGGCTGGACGGACAAGGCCAAGGCTGAAATCCTGGCTGCCAAGGGTGGAACCTCCCCTAACCCATCCCAAAGCGGAGGAAGCAGTTCCACTCCTACTTCCACCAACAATGGCGATGAGCCTGGCGAAGGTGATTAATTAAACAAAGCAGAAGAGCTCGTTAACAATGATGTTAGCGAGCTCTTTTTTCTATTTCTTCTTTGTACGATATTTTAACAATAGCGGAATCTCCTGACAAAGGGCATCGGCCAGGAGGCCTGCAACGACTGTGGCACCGTGGATATTGTAGTGCGTGTTGTCTTGCTTTCCCTTAGGTTCTGTTGGCTCTTCGCCTGGCAGATACCACATGTGGAGCTTCTTGGAAGCCTCGGTACCTAAGCCCTGCTCAAGGTCGTGGGTAATCCGGTTGGCATCGACAAAGTAGCAGTTCATGCGCTGAGCAACATCGCGAGGAGCCACACGATAGAGTCCGTGAGTATCGATGAGCGAGTCGCCCTCAACAAGCTTGCCACCATCGGCAAAAGTCGTGTTGCGCAGCTTCTCGTCATCGTCGTTCTTGGCAGCAACCTGCGCAAAATTACGACGAACCACACAATTCATCAAGACGGGGATGCCGCCTTTCTCACGCGTCTCTCTGACGTATTTCGCCAAGTTGTAGTCGAAGGTAGATCCCGGGTCGGTATGACGCTCCTTCTGCGGCTTCTCGTCGTTATGTCCGAACTGGATAATGACGTAGTCGCCGGGCTTGATGAGCGAAAGCACCTTGTCCCAACGCCCCTCGTCGATAAAGCTCTTCGACGAGCGCCCGTTGACAGCATGATTATCCACACGGATATAGGCTGAATCGAAATACTGCTGCAGCATCATAGCCCAGCCACGCTCCAGCTTACCCTTTGACAGGTCTTTCTTGGCTGCCGTCGAGTCGCCAATGACAAAGATGGTCGTTGTCTTGTCGGGGGTAGCAGCTGTCAGAAACAGACAAGCTGTTAGGAAAACTAATAACTTCTTCATTTCAAATGTTCGATAATTTCATCAGGATTGAGCAGCAACTGTTCGCCCGTCTCCATATTCTTCAGCGTAATCTTACCTGCCTGCATCTCGTTCTCGCCAGCAAGGGCTACAAAGGGTATCTGCTTGGCATTGGCATAAGACATCTGCTTCTTCATCTTGGTGCTGTCCGGATAGATTTCGGCTCTAATCCCTCGCGCGCGTACCTTATCTATAATATTAAGGCAGTAGGCGGTCTCCTGTTCACCGAAATTGATGAAGAGCAACTGGGTGGTGTTGAGCGAATCCTTGGGATAGAGGTCGAGGGCATTAAGCACGTCGTAGATGCGGTCGACGCCAAACGAGATGCCTACACCGGAAAGGCCCGGCATACCGAAGATGCCCGTGAGATTGTCGTAACGACCACCACCGGAAATAGAACCCATCGGTGTATCGAGGGCTTTCACTTCGAAGATGGCGCCCGTGTAATAGCTCAAGCCACGAGCCAGCGTGAGGTCAAGTTGAATCTCGTTGTTCAGCGTGCCAAGAGCTGCGAGCGTATTCAGAATGTATCGTGTCTCGTCGACGCCCTTCAGTCCAGTCTCGCTATCCTTCAATACTTCAGCAATCGTATTCAGCTTCTGTTCGTTAGTGCCTTCGAGCATGATGATGGGCTGGAGTTTCTGAATCTGATCGTCGTTCAGCCCATTCTCACGCAGTTCAGCGTTCACGTTGTCGATGCCTATCTTGTCGAGCTTGTCGATGGCAACGGTGATGTCCACAATCTTATCGGCAGCACCAATGACCTCAGCGATGCCCGACAGGATCTTGCGATTGTTAATCTTAATCTGCACGCGAACACCGAAACGGGTGAAGACGGTGTCGACGATCTGCATCAGCTCGACCTCGTTGAGCAACGAGTCGGAACCCACCACATCGCCATCAAACTGATAGAACTCACGATAGCGGCCCTTCTGCGGACGGTCGGCACGCCAGACGGGCTGCACCTGATAGCGCTTGAAAGGCAGCTGCAACTCCTCGCGGTGCATCACCACATAGCGGGCAAAGGGCACGGTGAGGTCGTAGCGCAGACCTTTCTCACAAATCTTTGAAGCCAGACGCAGGGTGTTGCGCTCCTTCAACTCATCATCGTCAATCTTTGATAAATAATCGCCTGAGTTCAGAATCTTGAACAGCAGCTTGTCGCCCTCCTCGCCATACTTGCCCATAAGCGTCTGCAGCGTCTCCTGAGCAGGTGTCTCAATCTGCTGGAAACCATAGAGCTCGTAAACAGAGCGGATGGTATTGAAAATATAGTTGCGCTTGGCCATTTCGACGGGGCCAAAGTCGCGCGTTCCTTTAGGAATACTTGGTTTTTGTGCCATTATTTTCGAACGATTGTCTGGTCTCTATCGGGACCAATTGATATAATCTTAATAGGAGTTTCGAGTTCTTTTTCGAGGAACTTGATGTAGTTCTTGAAAGCCTCTGGGAACTGGTCTTCGCTGGTAAACTTGGTCATGTCGGTCTGCCAACCGGGAAGCTCCTCGTAGACGGGCTCGATACCCTTTTCAATATCGTAAGGGAAGTCGCGAGTCAACTGGCCATTCACCTTATAGGCTGTGCAGGCCTTGATGGTTGGGAAGTCGTCGAGCACGTCACTCTTCATCATGATGAGCTGAGTAACACCATTCACCATGATGCTGTAACGCAGCGCAACAAGGTCGATCCAGCCACAACGGCGCTCACGACCAGTAACGGCACCATACTCGTGACCAAGGTCGCGAATCTTCTTGCCCGTCTCGTCGAACAGCTCGGTGGGGAAAGGACCGGCACCGACTCGCGTGCAGTAGGCCTTCATGATGCCGAACACTTCGCCAATCTTATTCGGACCAATGCCAAGACCGGTGCAGGCACCAGCGCAGATGGTGTTAGAAGAGGTGACGAAAGGATAGCTGCCGAAGTCGACATCGAGCATGGTGCCCTGAGCACCTTCGCACAGAATGCTCTTGCCGGAACGCAGCACCTGATTGATTTCGTGTTCGCTGTCAACGAGATGGAACTGACGGAGATACTCCACGCCCTCCAGCCACTTCTTCTCGACCTCAGCAATGTCGTAGTCGAAATTGAGCGACTTCAGGATAGCCTCGTGGCGAGCCTTATGGGCAGCATACTTCTCTTCGAAACCCTCGAGGATATCGCCTACGCGCAGACCGTTGCGGGAAATCTTGTCGGTATAAGTCGGACCAATGCCCTTGCCAGTAGTACCAACCTTGTTCTTACCCTTCTGAGCCTCGTAAGCAGCATCGAGCACACGGTGGGTGGGCATGATGAGATGAGCCTTCTTAGAGATGTGAAGACGCTCCTTCAGCTCATGACCACTGGCCTCCAGCGCCTTGGCCTCGTCCATAAACAAGTCGGGAGCCAGCACGACGCCATTACCGATGATGTTGACCTTGCCACCCTGGAAAATGCCAGAGGGAATAGAGCGCAACACATATTTCTGGCCCTCGAACTCGAGGGTGTGACCAGCGTTAGGACCACCCTGGAAACGAGCTATCACATCATACTGAGGGGTCAGCACATCGACCACCTTACCTTTTCCTTCGTCGCCCCACTGCAAACCGAGCAGGACATCAACTTTACCTTGATTCATTGTTTCTTTTTATTATTAGTTTTCTGTTTCTTTTCTTCCAACCTTTTCTTTTCTTCCATCTTCTTCCTTTCTTCCATCAACATTGCTGCTCTGCGAGCTTTCTCACGTTTAGTGGCCTGTCGGGTCAATTTAGCCTGACATGAACTGCAGATGCCATAGATGTAGAGAGAAAAACCATCCTTACGAAATCGCTTGGCGTGGATATTTGCAACAGCATTGGTAATGATAGTCGATTTGAGCTCTGTCAGTTTACCACACATCGTGCACATTAAATGGCAGTGGCTACTGTTGTCGTAACAAGCCTCATACTTCGTCTGGCCCTGAAATCGGTGACGAATCACCAATCGAAGTTCCATAAAGAGCTTTAATGTATTATATAATGTAGCTCTACTGACGGGGAAATTCAAATCATTGTTCAACAGGTCGCCCAACTCGTCGAGCGTAAAATGGCCATTCATGCTATAGACGGCATCCAGAATGGCATATCGCTCGGGCGTTTTGCGATGATTATTGAGTTCAAGATAATTGGTCAGGATATTCCTGACCGTTGTTGTCTTATCTGTTGTCTTATTTGTTGCTTTTTCGCTTTCTCCCATTAATGATGTGGTCAAAATGATTTAAAACCGCACAAAATTACTACTTTTTGCTTAGAAAAAGGCAAAAACTATTTAAAAAAAATCTAAATTGATGGATTTAAGTGCACTTTTAGCCATTCTCTCGTATACAAGACCTAATTCTGCAAAGCGAAAAAGGCTTTGCTGGGCAGCTTTCCTGACAGGCAGAGACGAACCTTGAAGGGCGGAAAGCGCCTGATCGAGATATTCGTTGATGCCACGTTCGTTGGGTTCCTGGCCATTCATGAACAAGCGCGAAAGAACATGAAAGCCACACAACTGATACAGCTCCTTGTCGGAGGCTATCCACTGGTAAGCCTTCTCAGGCGCATAAGGCAGGTGTTGCCAGAGGTTGAAAGAGACCTGCTCGGCCATTTCCTGCGAAGGCATCTGTTCCATCCAGATGTCGCAGACTTCCGGCAACATTTTGTCGGCAGGCATCAGCATAGTGGCCAGAATCTTGCACTCGCGGACATTCTCCTTCCAAAGCGCAATGGCAAGGTCGTAAAGGCTATTGGCAGTTTGCTCTTGGCTATTGGCAAGCTCCTCGGCTTTTGCCTTCAAGCGAGGTAAAGTGGCGCCCCAATTCAGGTGGTAATCTACACCTTTATTGCGCATCGACTGAGCCACAGCGCCATCCATCATCTGACGGAAAGACTGTTTGATTTCCTTAACCTGCTGATTGATATCTATCATTTTAAAGTGTTTAAATCAAAGTTCCATATTCTGAACTATAACGCAACATCTGGTGCGCATAACTCTCTGAATAGTTCAGCTGTATGTCGCAAATCTCGCCTTGATCGTCTAATACAGGCAACATCTGAGGATTGATAAAGCCCTTATAGGGAGCAAGATTCAGCTTTTTGTATCGTTCTAATACTTCTGCATGCAATACAGAGTCGACACGGACAGCATATTGCTCGACCAACAGGCGGGCTGCCTCATAGTCGCCTTCACTCTTGATGCGCTGTATTTCGGCCAGAAGTTTGGCAAAAAGCTGGCGAAGGGCTGCATAGTCGTTGATGCGAACGAAGGTCTTTCCGTCGTGTTTCTCAAGAGTCACCACATTCCCACCCTGCTCATAACACCAATGAGCTATCAAGGCTCTGTTGCGCATGTGGGCTTCCTCAATCTGATGATCAGGCTGAATGCGGATGAGTTGCGTCATCAGACCGTTCATCATGTAGCTGTAATACTGCGACTTATAAGCATCAGCATCAGGCAGAAGCCCAAGGTCGATAAGCTTTTGGTCAGCAATATAATAGAGTCCGAAAAGGTCGGCACGCGCCTCCTCGATGGTGTTGCCATAAGCCTTCAGCGCATCAGGATCGGTGCCAGACAGCAGTTGCCCGCTACCGTGTCCTAAACATTCATGCAGGTTTGTGTGCAGATCGTCGCAAACGTCGCCATACTGATTGATGAGTGCAAGGGTTGGGGCATCAATCACAAACTCTTCCTTGAAACCATTACCATGAGCCGCCTTATTATAGGCATCGGTAATATTCGAAATAGTGATACTCTTGCTGCCGTATTGCGCACGAATCCAGTCGGCATTAGGCAGATTGATGCCAATGGCTGTCGATGGATACTCGTCGCCACCCAGCATAGCAGCACAGATAGCATTGGCTGTAACGCCTTTGACAACAGGCTTGCGGAAACGGGGATCGACAGGAGAATGATCTTCAAACCACTGGGCATTCTGGCTGATAGTCTGCGTGCGCTTGGTGGCTTCCAGGTCTTTATATTCAACGATGCCTTCCCAAGAACCTTTCAGTCCAAGGGGATCGCCATACACCTCAATGAATCCGTTGACGAAATCGATTCTGCCTTCGTGCTCGCCAACCCATTCGATACAATAGTCATTGAACAGCTTCAAATCGCCAGTCTCGTAGTATTTAATCAGCAAACCTATCACCTTCTGCTGTTGTTCACACTCAGCCACCGCCAGCGCCTTCTTCAACCAATAGACAATATGACAGATGGCGTTAGCATATTTGCCTTTAGCACACCAAATGTCTTCAACCAGCGTTCCATTGTCCTGTTTTCGAAGTGTGGAGTTAAGACCATAGGAAACAGGCGCAAGATCGTCCTTTGCAGCATCCTTCATGCGCTGATAAAAGTCTTCGGCCTCCTGCTGGCTGACGCCTTCGTAGAAATTGCAGGCAGAAGTCGTCAAGAGGTCGGCACCGTCAGCCTTGTTGACTCGCTTAGGCAGCACCGACTTGTCGAAAATAACAGGGAAGAGCTGATCAATCATATCTTCAACAGATTCATGACTGCCAAGTGGCAGCTTGCTGACTTCAATCTGGCAGATGGCTTGCTTCAGCCAGTCGGCACTGAATCCCGGTTCAAACTTCTCGCAACCATAGTGATGGTAGATGCCATTAGAGAACCATAGACGCTTGAGGTAGATTTCCATTGCCTTGAAATCGGCACTCTCATGGTCGATGGTCAGATCTGTATAGACAGCTTCTAAAACCTTTCGGATGCGGAGATTATACTTGCCAAACTGATCGAAAGTGATATCACGTCCATACAGAGTGGCTTTGGAAAGATAATAGACCAACCTCTTTTGTAACAAAGATAATTGCTCAAACCCGTTTAAACGGTATCTGAGCAATTGTAAGTCAGCGAAGCGCTCGTCAGAATAGTTCATTTCGTTGCCTTCTTTGTTTTCTTCGTCTTAGCCTTCTTTTTCTTAACCTTCTTTTTCAGCGCCTTTTCAGCTGGATGCTGAGCCAAGTGCCTCAAGCGATACTCACGTGGAGTCATGCCCATTAACTTGTAAAATGAGGCATAGAATGACTGGCGGTTAGAGAAACCAACCATATCGCTAACTTGCTGCATGCGTAGCTTCTGATACCTACGGTCTACAAGTATCGTCATCGCATCCTCAATACGGAACTTGTTGACGAACGAAGTGTAGTTCATGTGGAATTGGAGATTCACCACTGCTGAGATATAACGCGTGTTGGTTCCTAAATCCTCGGCTAGTTTTTTGGCTGAATAATCCTTATCCTTATACTTTTTCTGCATGACAATGAGATTCAGAATTTTCTCCTTCATCTCGTCCGACAACTTAGGGCTCACAAGAGACCGGTAAGAGGCCTCTTTTTCTTTCTTTTCGGTAATGTTGTACTTTGCCATTGTATAATTAATTTAATTTCAATTGCAAATATACTAAATAATTTGTACAATCAAATATTATTTATATGAAAAAACGTTAATAACGGCGATTTTTTTGATTTTCACCCACTTACGTAGATTAAATACTTCAAAAAAGCCTACGAAACTTACTAACAAATAACCAGTTTGGGGGATATTTATTTTTGTAAATCTTTAAGTGGTATATTTCTGGATTCACGTAAATAAGCACTTCTCAACTCGATAGCACGGCCCCATTGTTCTGAAAGCAGTTCGCTGGCATCAAAATCAATTTTCCATTTTCCTTTCGACTCCAAGCGATCTATCATAGTGCCAAGTGTCAGGTTCTGTATGTCTTCTGCAGGCATGAAATGTGACGTCTCTCCCTTTTCGTCATTGCTTATTTCAACAATGAGCCCAGCTTCTGACAAATCGAAAAGCAGGTCATTGACAAAGCGGATAGGAATACTTGTCTTTTCGCGCAATTCCAAAGCCGAATAAGGTTTGCCGCCATCAGCAAAGCGTCGACAGATATTAGCCATCAGCAAGGCACAAAGCATGATTTTATAGCGATGGCTGATTTCGCCTGTGTTGGCATCGTAATCATAAAAGTCCAGATTCTGATTGGTATAGCACAGTTCTGCACCAAACAGGCAGATAGTCCACGAAATCTGCATCCACAACATAAAAAGTGGAAGAGCAGCAAACGATCCGTAGATGGCATTGTAGCCAGACAAGAAAATCTGAGAATGAATGTAGAAGATTTGCAGTCCCTGCATCGCAATACCAGCCAGAATACCTGGAACTACTGAACATATAGGTTTGACGTGGGTATTTGGCATAAAGATGTAGAGCGCTATGAACATGCCAGACATCAGCACATAGGGCAAGAGATCAATCAGGAAACGGACAGCGGGACCTAACAGGAGAAAGTCGGGCATGGAATCGGCAACCGTTGCCATAAAGATAGAAATACCTGAAGTGAGCACAATGATGATAGGAAAGACAAAGAACATAGCCAGATAGTCTGTAAAGGTACGGAAAATGCTACGAGGCTTCTTGACCTGCCATATCTCGTTGAAGGCATCTTCGATATTGCTCACCAACATGAGTACTGTATAAAGCATAAAGAGCAAGCCAACGCCTAAGAAGACACCACTCTGGGTATGAACCAGATAGCTATTGACAAAACCAATAATGATTTCTGCTGCCTGTGGTTGCGATTCGAAAGCACCCCTGAACCACACCTCAATATACTTATTATAGCCAAAGCCTCTTGCTATGGCAAACACGACAGCAAGAATCGGAACAATAGCCAATAAAGTAGAATAAGTTAGCGCTGAGGCTTTCTGCATCACGCGCTTCGCTGTAAAGAAACGGACTGCCAATACAACCTTCTTGAGAATCTCCAAAAGAAGGAATCTGAGTGGCGTCACGTCACCTTGAGAAATTCTCCAGATATCTTTGCTGAAGAACTGAACAATTTGTTGTATCTGTTTACCCATTTGTCTTTATCTCTAAAAGGAAAGCACTGCCATTATAAGCCGGGTTCTGTACCTCATAGAGGTGTCTGCCATTTATCTACTCCATAAGTTGCCTTATGGCTCTAGCATTCTACCCTCCATCGTAAGCTAAGCTTTCAGGCGGACAACCCTCAGACGATGGTATACGTGAACTTGCAGCCTCCAGACGGAACAGCCTGACGATTACCCGTCAGCTGGTAGGCTCTTACCCTACCTTCTCACCCTTACTCTCTTGCGAGGGCGGTTGTTTTCTTCTTCCGTATCCTACTGTCACCAATAGCTTGCATTTTCACAAGTGGAGCGTCCTGTACTGCCCGGACTTTCCTCTCGTGTATAAACACCAGCGGCAGACCATGGCACTGCTTTCGACCGGCAAAATTAATAAATAATTATGAATAACGAGCGAAGAATTAGAAATATTTTAGTATCTTTGCACCGTAATTAGCATAAATCATGACTGAAAAGATAGATTTTACACCAAATGAGAAAGAACAAACGCTAACACTCTATCAGAAAGTTCGCGAACTTATTGCTTCTTCGCTACAACCAGGCGATGAAGAAAAGATGCGCCATTTCCTGATGAATGCTATTGAAAGCCATCAGGTTAGTCGGAATGTTTTCGGGCTGAATCCTATTCTTCTTTCTTTTCAGACAGCTCATATAGTGGTAGAAGAGATTGGGCTTCGTCGCGACAGTGTATTGGCAGTATTGTTGCGTCCTGGTATCGAAGAGGGTGCCGTGACTGTCGAGGAAGTGAGAACCCAATATGGAGAATCTGTCGCTCGCATTCTGCACGGATTGCAACGTATTCAGGAACTCTATCAGAAGAATCCCGTTATCGAGACAGAAAATTTCCGCAATCTGTTGCTCTCGTTTGCAGAGGACATGCGTGTTATTCTGATAATGATTGCAGACAGAGTTAACCTGATGCGACAGATTCGTGACACCAAACATGAAGAAGCCAAGCGGAATGTTTCAGAAGAAGCTGCTTATCTATACGCTCCTCTTGCTCACAAACTAGGTCTTTACAAGTTGAAAAGCGAATTGGAGGATCTGTCACTGAAATATTTGGAACATGACTCCTATTATCACATTAAGGATAAGCTAAGTGAGACTAAAAAGAGTCGCGATGCCTATATAGAACGATTCATTAAACCTATCTCTGAAAAACTGACAGAGGCAGGACTGAAATTCCATATAAAAGGAAGAACGAAGAGTATTCACTCCATCTGGCAGAAAATGAAGAAACAAAAATGTCAGTTTGAGGGCGTTTATGACCTCTTTGCAATTCGTATAATTATCGATACGCCAATCGATAAAGAGAAGATGTACTGTTGGCAAACCTTTGCCATCATCACTTCGATGTATCAACCTAACCCAAAGCGTTTACGAGATTGGCTAAGTGTACCGAAATCAAATGGTTATGAAAGTCTGCACATTACAGTATTAGGACCAGAGCAGAAGTGGGTGGAAGTGCAGATCAGAACGGAGCGAATGGACGAAGTAGCTGAACGTGGTGTGGCTGCACATTGGCGTTATAAGGGGGTAAAGAGTGAAACTGGACTGGACGAATGGCTCACCAATATCCGTTCGATGCTGGAAACCAGCGATGGTATGGAGGCGATGGATCAGTTTAAGATGGATCTTTACGAAGACGAGGTGTTTGTCTTCACGCCAAAAGGTGATCTCTACAAATTCCCCAAAGGTGCTACTGTGCTGGATTTTGCCTACCATATTCATTCGAAGATAGGAAATGCCTGTGTAGGTGCTCGCATCAACAACAAAGTAGTAAACATTCGCTATCAGTTGCAAAGCGGGGACCAAGTGGAAATCATGACATCTTCCAACCAAAAGCCTCGACAGGAATGGATGACGATTGTCAAAACATCGAGAGCGAAATCCAAAATCCGTCTGGCACTCAAAGAGACACAGGTCAAAGAAGGCTTGTATGCCAAGGAGATGTTGGAGCGAAAATTCAAGAACCGCAAACTGGAGATAGACGAGTCTGTCATGCAACATCTCATTAAACGGCTTGGATTTAAGGAGGTTAGCGATTTCTATCGACAAGTGGCTGATGGGAATATTGATGTTAACACCATTGTCGACAAATATGTAGAGATTCAGCAAGGCGAGCAACCCGTCACTGGTAATAATGTGGCGCAGAGTGCTGCTGATTTCGTATTAGACGAAACACGACTGAAGAACAATCTGCACATGTCTGACGATGTGCTCGTCATCGATCGTAATCTGAAAGGAATTGACTATCAGTTAGCTCGTTGTTGTCAACCTATCTATGGCGACCAGGTGTTTGGTTTCGTAACGGTGAATGGCGGTATTAAGATTCATCGCGAAGACTGCCCTAACGCGCCAGAACTAAAAAAGCGCTTCGGTTATCGTATCGTGAAAGCCAAGTGGAGCGGAAAGGGCTCGTCGCAATATTCCATCACGCTGCGTATTATTGGCAATGACGATATTGGTATTGTGAACAATCTGACTAACATCATATCAAAAGACGAGAAATTGGTGCTGCGTAGTATCAATATAGATTCGCACGACGGACTGTTTAGTGGAAACCTGGTCATTATGCTTGACGATACTAACCGCATGGAGACCCTCATAAAGAAACTACGAACGGTCAAAGGGGTTAAGCAGGTGATAAGACTCTGAAAATCTGTCAAGTAACAAGAAAAAAAACAAAGAAAGTGGGCTTACTATTTGGTTGGCTCACTTTTTTTATGTAATTTTGCAGGCATATTTTTATTTAAAGTACGTACTTTTGTGATAGAGAAGCATATAGTATTAGAGGACATCGACCCTGTGGTGTTCTATGGTATTGGAAATCAACACCTTCAGATGATGAAGGCCTTATATCCAAAACTGCGCATTGTCGCCCGAGATAATGTTATACGAATTTTGGGCGATGAAGAACAAATGGCTTCTTTCGAGGATAGTACAGAGAAAATTCGACAGCATGTACTGAAATTCAACTCTCTTTCTGAAAAAGATATCTTGGATATTATAAAGGGAAAACGTACTAAGGATGATGTGCCTGACGGCGTAGTATGTTATTCTATGTCGGGCCGCCCCATCAAGGCGCGCACACCTAATCAGCAGCAACTTATTGAAGCCTACAACAAAAACGACATGATTTTTGCCGTTGGACCTGCTGGTACAGGTAAAACATATCTGTCAATAGCCCTCGCCGTAAAGGCACTTAAAGACAAGACCGCAAAGAAGATTATTCTGAGCCGTCCTGCCGTTGAGGCTGGAGAGAAGCTCGGATTCCTTCCTGGCGATATGAAGGAGAAGATTGATCCCTATCTGCAACCACTCTACGATGCACTCGAGGATATGCTGCCACAAGTGAAGCTGCAGGACATGATGGAGAAACACATCATACAAATAGCTCCGCTTGCGTTTATGCGCGGTCGCACACTTAGCGATGCCGTTGTAATCCTCGACGAAGCTCAGAACACTACTCCCGCCCAGATACGTATGTTCCTTACACGTATGGGTTGGAACACCAAGATGATTATCACGGGCGACATGACTCAGATAGACCTGCCTCACTCGCAGAAGAGCGGACTTATCGAAGCTCTGCACATATTAAATAATGTAGAGGGCATCGGCATCGTCAATCTCGATCGAGGCGACATCGTACGCCACAAGCTCGTAACCCGCATAGTCAATGCCTACGAGGAATTCGACAAGGAGATGAAAGGGTGAAAAGGTGAAAGGGTGAAATAGTGAAATTGTAAAATAGTCAAATAAAACAATGAAAGCATTAACAAAAACAGACTTTAAGTTTGAAGGACAGAAGAGCGTGTATCATGGAAAGGTACGCGATGTGTACAACATCAACGACGATCTGATGGTAATGGTTGCCACCGACCGTATTTCGGCATTCGATGTCGTATTGCCAAAGGGAATCCCCTTCAAGGGTCAGGTACTCAACCAGATTGCAGCTAAGTTCCTTGATGCCACCACCGACATCTGCCCTAACTGGAAGTTGGCCACACCAGATCCAATGGTAACCGTAGGCCTTAAGTGCGAGGGTTTCCGTGTTGAAATGATCATCCGTTCAATCCTTACCGGTTCGGCTTGGCGTGAGTACAAGAACGGCTGTCGCGAGCTGTGCGGCGTTAAGCTGCCCGACGGCATGAAGGAGAACGAGCGTTTCCCTGAGCCTATCATCACTCCAACAACCAAGGCCGACGAGGGTCACGACATGAACATCTCTAAGGAAGAGATTATCGCTCAGGGCATCGTTTCTGCCGAGGACTACGCTATCATGGAAGACTACACCCGCAAGATCTTCGCTCGCGGACAGGAGATTGCCGCCAAGCGCGGACTCATCCTCGTTGATACCAAGTACGAGTTTGGTAAGCGCGATGGTAAGGTTTACCTTATCGACGAGATTCATACTCCCGACTCAAGTCGCTATTTCTATGCAGAAGGCTATGAGGAGAAGCTTGCCAAGGGCGAGCCACAGCGCCAGCTGTCGAAGGAGTTCGTACGTCAATGGCTCATCGAGCATGACTTCATGAACGAGCCCGGACAGACTATGCCTGAAATTACTGACGAGTATGCTGAGAGTGTATCCGATCGCTACATTGAGCTCTACGAGCACATCGTAGGCGAGAAGTTTGAGCGAGAGCAGAGCGAGGGCGACATTGCCGACCGTATCGAGAAGAACGTGAGCGCCTGGCTCTCAGCTTTTAAGTCACGCTAACACCTATCACCCAGCACCTATCACCCAGCATATGTACGAGCAGGAAAAAATAACCCCATATCATGATGGTGAGAAAGCCTCGCAGGTAGAGCAGATGTTCGACAACATTGCCCCAACCTACGATAAGCTCAACCACCGCCTGTCGTGGGATATCGACAAGGGCTGGCGCCGCAAGGCCATCAGGCAGCTGGCACCCTTCCACCCCAAGTCGCTGCTCGACATTGCAACCGGCACAGGCGATTTCGCCATACTTTCAGCCCAAATGCTCAAGCCCGAGCGCCTTGTTGGCGCCGACATCAGCGAGGGTATGATGCAGATAGGCCGACAGAAGGTAGCAGCCCTTGGACTGCAGGACGTTGTTACGTTTGAGAAAGAAGACTGTTTACACCTATCTTATAATAGCGACACCTTCGACGCCGTTACCGCTGCATTCGGCATCCGTAACTTTGCCGATCTCGATGCAGGTCTGCGCGAGATGTACCGCGTGCTCAAGCCCGGAGGTCATCTCAGCATAGTAGAGCTTACCTCACCCGTAAGCTTCCCTATGAAGCAGCTGTTCCGCATCTATTCGCATACGGTTCTGCCCGTCTACGGCCGTCTCATCTCGCGCGACACCAGCGCCTACTCATACCTCACCAAGACCATCGAGGCTTTCCCACAGGGCGAGCGAATGGTCGACATACTGATGAAGGCAGGCTTTGCCGAAGCCTCGTTCCGCCGACTAACATTTGGCATTTGTACGATGTATTTCGCAACTAAATAAACACTAAAAAAAATGGACAAGTACGGACTTATCGGCTACCCTTTGGGCCACTCGTTTTCCATCAGCTACTTCAATCAGAAGTTTGCCGATGAGGGCATCAATGCCACGTACGAGAATTTCGAGATCCCGTCGATCGACGACCTTCCCGAAATTATCGACCGCTACCCCAATCTACGCGGTCTGAACGTAACCATTCCCTACAAGGAAAAGGTAATCCCCTTCCTCGACAGCATCTCGCCCGAGGCACGCGCTATCGGAGCCGTAAACGTAATCCGCGTGGTTCATCAGAAGAACAACACACTGCTCAAGGGCTATAACAGCGATGTTATTGGATTCACCCAGAGCATTGAGCCTATGCTCGACCCCAAATGGCACCAAAAGGCACTCATCCTGGGCACAGGCGGTGCATCAAAGGCCATCAACTACGGACTCAAGTCATTAGGCATAGAACCAGTGTTTGTGAGCCGTTACGAGCGCCCTGGCACCATTCAGTATCAGAGCATCACACCCGAGGTGGTTCGCGAGTATAACGTCATCGTAAACTGCACCCCTGTTGGTATGTATCCTCATACCGACGAGTGCCCGCAGCTGCCTTACGAGGCGATGGACTCACACACCATCCTCTACGACCTTATTTACAACCCCGACCAGACATTATTTATGCGCAATGGAGCGAAAAACGGTGCCGAGGTAAAGAACGGCCTTGAGATGCTTCTGCTTCAAGCCTTTGCAAGCTGGGAATTCTGGCAAGGCAACGAAAAATTATAAATTCGAATTATGGACAACAGATATATGATGCGTGGCGTAAGTGCAGCAAAAGAAGATGTGCACAACGCTATCAAAAACATTGACAAGGGAATCTTTCCACAGGCCTTCTGTAAGATCATTCCCGACATTCTGGGGGGCGACCCTGAGTATTGTAACATCATGCACGCCGACGGCGCTGGCACCAAGTCGGCCCTCGCCTATATGTATTGGAAAGAGACTGGCGACCTCTCCGTATGGAAAGGTATCGCTCAGGATGCCATCGTGATGAATACCGACGACCTGCTCTGCGTGGGTGCTGTCGATAACATCCTCGTCTCTTCTACCATCGGCCGCAACAAGATGCTCATTCCCGGCGAGGTTATCTCTGCCGTCATCAATGGCACCGACGAGCTTCTGTCTGAGCTCCGCGAGATGGGTATCGGCATCTATCCCACTGGTGGTGAGACAGCCGACGTAGGCGATCTTGTTCGCACCATCATTGTAGACAGCACCGTTACCTGCCGCATGCGTCGCAGCGATGTTATCGACAATGCCAACATCCGTCCGGGTGATGTCATCGTTGGTCTCTCTTCTACTGGTCAGGCCACTTATGAGAAGCGTTACAACGGCGGTATGGGCTCTAACGGCCTTACCTCTGCCCGCCACGACGTGTTTGCCAAGTATCTGGCCCAGAACTATCCCGAGAGCTTCGACCACGCCGTTCCCGATGAGCTGGTATACAGTGGTAAGTATAAGCTCACCGATGCCGTTGAGGGATCACCCGTAAATGCTGGTCAGCTGGTTCTCTCGCCCACACGCACCTACGCCCCTGTTATCAAGAAGTTGCTCGATGAGCTCCGTCCTGAAATCCACGGTATGGTCCACTGCACCGGTGGTGCTCAGACCAAGGTGCTTCACTTTGTGAGCGACAACTGCCGCGTCGTCAAGGACAATATGTTCCCTGTTCCCCCACTCTTCCGTGCCATCCACGAGTGCTCAGGCACCGACTGGCGCGAGATGTACCAGGTGTTCAACATGGGTCACCGCATGGAGATCTACGTTCGTCCTGAAGTTGCCGAGCAGGTTATCGCCATCAGCAAGAGCTTCAACATCGATGCCCAGATTGTTGGTCACATCGAGGAAGGCCCCAAGTCGCTCACCATCAAGAGTGAATTCGGTACATTCGATTATACATAACTATATATTTAAATAATAACCAACTAAACATTAATTAAATCAAACTGACTATGAAACAAATTCTGTATTCTATGGCTGTTTTTGTCATGACAGTGCTGGCCTTGACTGCCTGCACCACAAAGAGTGAAACAAACGATGGTGTCAACGACTTCCGCATAAAGCGAGGTACCAACCTTAGCCACTGGCTCTCACAGAACAATGAGGATAGAGGCGAGGCTCGCAGACTGCATATTCAGGAAGATGACTTCGCTCGTTTGGATTCGCTTGGTTTCGACTTTGTACGTATTCCCATCGACGAAGTTCAGTTCTGGGATGAGGAAGGTAACAAACTGCCTGAAGCATGGGATCTGCTGACCTTTGCACTTGATCAGTGCAGTAAACACCATCTGAGAGCTATTGTTGATCTGCACATCATCAGATCTCACTATTTCAATGCAGTAAACGAAGGAGGAGCTAATGCTAACACCCTATTCACTTCAGAGGAGGCACAGCAGGGCCTTATTAATATGTGGTATCAGCTTTCCGATGCTTTGAAGGGATATAGCACTGACTCTGTAGCATACGAATTCATGAATGAACCCGTTGCTCCAGATCATGAGCAGTGGAACCAACTTATTGCTAAAGTACACAAGGCTCTGCGTGAACGAGAGCCACAGCGTACACTCGTGATTGGCTCCAATATGTGGCAGGGCTATGAGACTATGAAGTATCTGAAGGTACCAGAGGGTGACAAGAATATCGTTCTCTCCTTCCACTACTATAATCCTATGATTCTGACTCACTATGGTGCTTGGTGGACGCCCATAGGTAAATATTCAGGTAAGGTAAACTATCCTGGTGTGTTAGTATCAAAAGAAGACTATGAGGCTGCACCTGATTCTATCAAGAAAAATCTGGAACCCTACCTCACGCAAGAGTATAATATCGACAGAATCCGTGCAGATTTCAAGGATGCCATTGAAGTTGCCAAGAAATATGGTTTGCAACTGTTCTGTGGTGAATGGGGTGTTTATGAACCTGTTGATCGTGAGTTAGCTTATAAATGGACTAAAGACATGTTGACTGTATTCGATGAGTTCAATATTGCATGGACTACATGGTGCTATGATGCTGACTTTGGCTTCTGGGATCAAAAGAAGCACGATTTCAAAGATAAGCCACTTGTTGATATGCTGATGAAAGCTAAGGGACTGGAAAACAAGTAATAACTGTTAGTATAAAAAAGTAAAAATGAGAAATCTATAGTGGTTTCTCATTTTTTTTTCGTACCTTTGCGCGCAATATGGAGAATAACAGCATTTTACAGAAATTAGACGGTCTGGAGGCTCGCTTCGAAGAGGTATCGACACTGATTACCGACCCCGCCGTGATTGCTGACCAACAGCGCTTTGTGAAACTAACAAAGGAATATAAGGATCTGGGCGACATTATGGATGCCCGCAAGCGTTATATTGCTTGTCTTAACAGTATTAAGGAGGCAAAAGACATTCTTGCCAACGAGAGCGATCCTGAAATGAAGGAGATGGCACGTGAAGAATTGTCTGAGAATGAGGCATTACAACCCAAACTTGAAGAGGAAATAAAAATAGCACTTATTCCTAAAGATCCTGAGGATGCCAAAAATGTACAGATGGAGATACGCGCTGGTACTGGTGGCGACGAAGCTGCTTTGTTTGCTGGCGACTTGTTTAAGATGTACAAAAGCTTTTGCGACTCAAAGGGTTGGCAACTTTCTATTACCAGCGTTTCGGAAGGTGCCGTCGGTGGCTTTAAAGAAATCGATTTTGCAGTCAGTGGTGCTGATGTTTATGGAACTTTAAAATATGAGTCAGGGGTCCATCGTGTACAACGAGTTCCTGCTACTGAAACGCAAGGTCGTATGCATACTTCTGCAGCTACTGTTGCCGTACTGCCCGAGGCTGATAAGTTTGAGGTTCACGTAAACGAGGGCGAAATCAAGTGGGATACCTTCCGTTCCTCAGGTGCTGGTGGACAGAACGTTAATAAGGTGGAATCAGGGGTACGTTTGCGTTATATGTGGAAAAATCCTAATACTGGCGAGACCGAGGAAATCCTCATTGAATGCACGGAAACTCGCGACCAGCCGAAGAATAAGGAGCGCGCCCTCAGTCGTCTCTACACATTTATTTATGATAAGGAACATCAGAAATATATGGACGATATTGCCTCTCGTCGCAAGAGCCTTGTGTCTACAGGCGACCGTAGTGCCAAGATTCGTACATACAATTTCCCTCAGGGACGTGTAACCGATCATCGTATAGGTTATACTACTCACGACCTTCAGGGATTTCTCGCTGGTGATATCCAACCAATGATTGATGCGCTGACCGTAGCAGAAAATGCTGAGCGTATGAAGGAAACCGAACTTTAAAGAATTTACAATTGATAATTATGACACGTCAGGAATTAATAAAGCAAATATTCGAGAAGCAGAGCTTTTTGTGTGTAGGTCTCGATACTGACCTCAAGAAAACACCCCAACACTTGCTGAAGCAGGAAGATCCTATCTTTGCTTTCAACAAAGCAATCATTGATGCCACAGCTCCCTATTGTGTTGCCTACAAGCCAAACTTGGCATTCTACGAGGCTTTTGGTGTCAAGGGTATGATTTCTTTTGAGAAGACTATTAAATATCTGAAGGAACATTATCCTCAGCATTTCATCATTGCAGATGCTAAGCGTGGCGATATTGGTAATACTTCAGCCATGTATGCACGTACTTTCTTCGAAGAATACAATGTTGATTCCCTGACAGTTGCTCCATATATGGGCGAAGATTCCGTCACGCCATTCTTGGGTTACGAAGGCCATTGGGTTATTCTTCTGGCACTTACCAGCAACAAAGGCTCTCACGATTTCCAATTGACAGAAGATGTCCAGGGTGAGCGCCTTTTTGAAAAGGTTTTGAAGACTTCACAGCAGTGGGGTAACGACGAGAACATGATGTATGTAGTTGGTGCTACACAAGGCAAGATGTTTGAAGATATCCGAAAAGTAGCCCCCACTCATTTCCTTTTGGTTCCAGGTGTAGGTGCTCAAGGTGGCAGTCTTCAGGAAGTATGCAAATACGGCATGACGAAAGATTGTGGTCTACTGGTTAACTCCAGTCGTGGCATTATTTATGCCAGCATTGGTGAAGACTTTGCAGAAGTAGCTGCTCAGAAAGCCCAAGAGCTACAGCAGGAGATGAAAGCAGAGCTTCAGAACATAAAGTGAAGCGAGGCTATCAGTTGCCCTATCAGAATATAGAAGAGCAACCAAGGAGCCGCACATCGCAATCCGTATAACAAGGAATCATATACGTCTCGGATGGTATCAAACTTTCCTGATATCATCCCATAGACGCTACTTAGTAAAATGAGGCAGAAGGCTATGATTGGCACCAAACTGGCGCTGAAAGGTGATGGCCACAATTTGCCAGTAGCTGAAAGCATGATGGCATGAGGTACAATGGATAACGACAGGATAATGGCCACACATACCACCAACAACAGACATGTGATGTTGAGTGCTCTTCGCTCGCGGTATCCCCTATTCTCAGAAGTATATGACTTTACGGAGATGGGCAATCCACTTTTCACCAAGCATCCGTAGGCCATCGCTACCAGTAATAGCCATACCAATAGTGGACTCGCCATCGTTTCAGCAAAATGTCCCAACATCCACCTGAGTCCTTCACTCGACAGCAGCGAATGCACATTGCTCACTGGTACCGCAGCACTATATAACCACGATATCAGCATCAGCAACAACTGTGCTGCAAAGAGCGATAGAGCGATATGCGGAAGATACTTTTTCATTCCAAATCAGGTTCCAAATTATCGATATCCAGGATACGCAGTTCAAGAGCCCTTACAACAAGACGCGTGGCATTAACGCTCTCACCAGTTGGAAATAGTTTTCTCACCAGTTCGTTCTGTCGTTTCTCCAAGCTCTTTACACCAAAAGGCATACCTCTCAGTCCTGTAATCTGTTCCTTAGTATAGCCTAAGGCCAGATGTCGCAGGAATCGTTCATCATACTCATCTATCTCATAGTTGATAAGTGCTTCCTGACGTGCCAATTGTGATGACACAGCCGATTTGAAACGCTCTACTATCTTTTGCAGAATTGGTTCATTGAAAACCAACTGTTTACCTTCCATTACAGATTGCACATCATGTCTGGTCAGGAGTTCCCCAGTCTTGAGAATAATACCGTCAGCTCCAGCATCCAGCACATCTACCCATAATTTCTCATTAAGAATTTCACCTGTAAAAATTAGAATCTTTACCTGCGAATACATCTCTTTTGTCTGACGGCAAATCTCAACGCCTACTGTTGTCGATCCTCCTAGTCCTAAATCCAGAAGTACCAAGTCAGGCTGTTGCTGTTTTATCAGTCGCCAATAACTGGTTTCGTTATCTGCTGTTCCAATAACCTCTGCCTCAGGAATATCATTCCTGATAATACCTTGTGTGCCTTTAAGTTCAAGGGGCACATCCTCTACGATAATAAGTTTAAAGTTGTCCATTGTATCTTGGTAATATAATAGTTATTTTCTCATTACTAACAGTGATGCCACAACCTCTTCTATTGGTTGCTTCACCATGATCTCTCACTATCTGCCGACATAGCAGTTGGTCGATGGGGCTTTGTTGTTTTGCCTCCATCTCAAGCTGCACATATCGCTCGTCCTTAGCTTTTGCTTCCACCTGTTGTGGCTTCAGCATCTCAAAAAGATATGCCATCAGGTTTTCGTCACCTAGCACTTGCTGTCCATAAAGTTCCATTGGACGAATATGCAACTTTATTCTCTCAACCTGACTAGTAGCTTGCTGAATCAGGATGCTATACAGGTCGCGATAATAGGCCGTCACCTCCGACAGGGGTTCCAAATTCTGTGTATCTACCAATTGGCGTATTCTGCTTGGATAATACATTGTCTCGTGTTTCAGTGTCGACAGACAATTGTCCAACACACTGTTTACCACATGCAGATTAGCATTCTCCAGTTCTGCCCTACGCAATTCGTCATCCGCCATTTCTATATTATTCTTTTGCTGCCGTTCCTGACGGTATCGGCTATTGAGTTTATGACGATAGTACAGCATATAGTAGGCCGGACCTATCAAAACAAGCAAAACCAGCAACAACATCACCGCTATCCGCTTGTTAGTTTGCGACTGCTGCATCGTTCTACAATAGTCACCTAGCGAATTGTCGGCACTCATCTCCTTGAAGAGCTGGGTGTATATCTTATTATTGTATGCATACAGTTGCCATTCGTGCAGAGCTAATGCTGCCACAGCACACTCGTTCCTGATATCCAGCACTATCTGATAGTTAGTCTCTACTGAGTGCTGATACCATTGTATCTCCGCTGGCGTGGCTTCATCACCTTCTGGTGTGGCAGTCATCAACTGTCTCCCCTTGGGATACTTCTGTTGATAGTGCAGATTCAGATATTTCCTACAGGAGTCTGCAAATACTAGCGTCTTACCGTAGTTACCATTCACATTGCAGAAATAGGCAGAATCTGCAAAGATATGTGCACGACTCAAATTGTCGTCTTCAGCCTGTACAGCAGTGGTCGATGCACAGAGCATTACAAGGAAGATGATCATGCGCTGGACGCCTTTTGGTAAGCGGAAAAAGAAGCGTGATCCCCTGCCCTCTTGGCTTTCTGCCTCCAGACGGCATACGCTAAACAATTGGCTCATCTTGCGATATTTCTCGATGATTCCCTTACAATTCATCAGTCCGAAGCCATGTCCCTGGTGTACCTTATGGTCAAACACATGTGCCAGTTCTTCCTCACTCATGCCCTTACCCGTATCTCTGACGCTGATCTCCACAGCGTCCTCTTTCTCCTGCGCCGTGATGCTCACTTCCCCGCCTTCTGGCGTAAACTTACGTGCATTATCCGCCAGGGTGTTCAGCATGAACAGCGTCAGCACCTTATCAGCTTTCACCACCATCTCTGTCGGCTCCACTTTCAGGTCAATACCCTTCATCTTGAAACTAGTCTTACTGCGTTCCAGAATAGTAAACAGCGCTTGCAGTGGGAAACTCTCAATATGCAGACTCACCTCGCCTTGTCTTAACTGAATCCATTGTGTCAGCAGATCATTCTGCATATTGATATTATCAGTCAGTTCTCGGATATATTCCAGATTCTCTTGATTACTAAGACTATCCTGCCTGTTTACTTCATGTAAAATGCGGTTTATAAGCGGCAAAATACTCATGGCCAGTGAGACCTTCGCTCTCTGTTCCAAGTTCCGTCTCTCGTTTTTCTGCACTCTCATGCGTGCTTCCGCCACTTCTTCGTTTTTCATCTCAAGCAGATCGTCCAGATGGTGATCCACCTTTTGTTTCTGGTTCAGATGATTAAAGAGCCACAGCAGGAACAACAGGACGACAATAGCAATGATTACCGCCAGAATCATCCAGTTCAGCTGTTTCACCGCATGCTCCAATATGCCTGCCCGAGCTTCCAACTCACGGTCCTGTCGCGTTTGCTCCTGCAGGTCTATATAGATATTACGATTCGAGTCGCTGTTAGGTTTATCGTTAACGGCAGCATATGCCACAGATAATTGCTCACGAATACTTGCCACCAAGTCTGGAGCCTGATTGATACGCTCATCCTGCAGGGCATTGTCCAGATGTTCAAGTGCTTTCGCATCGTCGCCCATACCATGATAGCACGACGCCATCGTTCTATAGGCACCAGCTATCTGATAAACATCGCCATAGGCCTGAAACAGTGATAATGCTTCTTCTGCCAAAGTCAGATCGCCCAGGTGCTCTGCCAGCGCTTCCTTAGCCTGAGCCTCAAAATATGGGAAACCGAATCGCTGCGATATTAACAGGCAACGGTTCAGATAGTCTATTTCCTCTTCATTAATTTCCTCTGGAGTTCCATTGGTCAAAATACCGCCTGCACCAACATTATATAGATAGTTAAGATATTGCGCAGTGTCACGTCGCAATTCGTCCATATTCTGCTGCTGAAGGGCATCTATCGATTGACGTTCCAGTCCTACATAATAATAATAGGTGGAGGTGACGATAGCCATTTCAGATTCTGCATATCTCAATCTTTGTAGCTGTTGTTCCGTCAACCTTTCTTTCTCCTCCTTGACTCTGTTTAAATGCAGTACAGCATTCTCACGGTGTTCATAGAAAGCTCGGTTTTGCGATTGTCGCTGACAGAGTCGCATCTGACTGATTTCGCTTACCAACAGCTCTATGTGGTTGTCCGTTATCGTTTTCGCCTCCGTCAGTTGCTGTTCCGCCTGTTCGTAGTTCATTCTAGCCATCGAAACAAAGGCCAGATTATTCAGTGCTTCAGCCCTTCCGTCAGGATAGTCAGCCGCTAATCGGAAGGCCTCGTTAGCATAGTATTCAGTAGAATCAAGGTTACGATAATGATAAGCATAAGAACGTAAATTCAGCTTGTCCACCGCTGCCTTATCGGACGGTGAACAAGCTGAGAGAATAATCAGTATCAGGGCATTAAGCGCGAGCCTTAGCCACATAACCCAGTGCCTCCTTGCACTTGTCTGTGACGTACTGCCAATCGCCGGCCTTCACCTTGTCAGAGGGGAACAATTTAGAACCCATGCCAACGCAGAACACGCCAGCCTTGAACCAGTTCTTCAGATTCTCCTCCTCAGGAGCTACGCCACCAGTTACCATAATCTTCGACCAAGGCATCGGAGCCTTGAGTCCTTTCACCATATTCGGACCTACAACATCACCTGGGAACACCTTTGTCAGGTCGCAACCCAACTCCTGTGCCTTGCCGATTTCTGATACGGTCATACAACCTGGGCAGTATGGAACGAGACGACGGTTACAAACTGGTGCAATCTCCGGGTTAAACAACGGACCAACTACGAAGTTAGCACCCAGCTGCAGATAGAGTGCTGCTGTAGGAGCATCCACTACGCTGCCAATACCCAGAGCCAACTCAGGACACTCCTTATCGGCCCACTTTACCAGCTCACCGAAAATCTCGTGAGCAAAATCGCCACGATTTGTAAACTCAAACGCACGAACACCGCCTTCATAGCAAGCCTTCACCACGTTTTTGCAAACTTCCAAATCCTTGTGATAGAAGACAGGCACCATACCTGTATCACCAATCTTCTTCAGGACAGCTATTTTATCAAATTTTGCCATAATCTTTTACTTATAGTAAAACCTGAAATTACCTAAGGTAAACTCAGGCTTTACTTGGATTAAACATTAACGCTGAACGCGGCCATTAGCATTACCACCAGCCAGACTCTCTACCTCATCAACACCTACCAGGTTGAAGTCACCATTGATAGTGTGCTTCAGAGCAGAAGCAGCTACTGCAAACTCCAGAGCCTCGCCCTGTGTTGGCTTTGTCAGCAAACCATGAATCAGACCACCAGAGAAAGAGTCGCCACCACCTACGCGGTCGATGATAGGATTAATCTCATAACGCTTTGACTGGTAGAACTCCTTACCATCATAAATCAGAGCCTTCCATCCGTTGAATGTAGCGCTGAAACTCTCACGGAGTGTAGAAACAACATACTTGAATCCGAATTCCTCACGCATCTGCTTGAAGATTCCCTCGTAACCGGCAGCGTCAGTCTGACCACCCTCTACGTCAGCATCAGGCTTGAAACCAAGACAGAGTTCGGCATCCTCCTCATTACCGATACAAACGTCAACATACTGCATTAAAGGACGCATGATAGAGATAGCTTTCTCTGAGGTCCACAGCTTCTTGCGGAAGTTCAGGTCAACACTTACTGTTACACCATGACGCTTTGCAGCCTCACAAGCAAGTTTAGTCAACTCAGCAGCCTTATCGCTGATAGCTGGCGTAATACCACTCCAGTGGAACCAAGCAGCACCCTCCATGATAGCATCGAAATCGAAATCTGAAGGATTAGCCTCTGCGATTGAAGAATGAGCACGGTCATAGATCACCTTTGAAGGACGCATCGAAGCACCGGTCTCAGCATAATACAAACCTACGCGGTCACCACCACGAGCAATAAACTGGGTGTTCACACCATAACGGCGGAGTGCATTCACTGCAATCTGACCAATCTCGTGCTTAGGCAGCTTTGATACGAAGTAAGCCTCGTGACCATAGTTAGCTACGCTGACAGCTACGTTAGCCTCACCACCACCAGGGATGATGCGGAATGACTCACTCTGAATAAAACGATCGTTGCCCATGGGCGACAGGCGGAGCATAATCTCACCTAAAGTTACAATTTTTGCCATTTGTTTTAGTATTACATAAATATTGTTTTCAACTTGTTTGCAAAGTTACAAAGAAAACTTCAAACGGCAAAATATTCTGCAAAAAAATAGCATAAAAAGTTCCGTAAACGTTTTTCTATGAAAAAATATCTGCCAACGTCTTGTCATTCCACTTTTTTTCATTACCTTTGCAAAAGTTATGGATACAGGTAAGATTAGAATTAAGGACATTGCCGAGCGTGCCGGCGTTAGTGTAGGCACGGTTGACCGTGTATTACACAATCGTCCAAACGTGTCGCCTAAGGCTTTGGAAAAGGTCAATAAGGCGTTGGAAGAGATGGACTACAAGCCCAACATGTATGCTTCAGCCCTCGCCTACAACAAGTCGTATCAGTTCTTCAGTCTCATCCCCAAGCACGAAAGTGAAGCTTATTGGGAAGAAGTGGAAGAAGGTGCCAATGCTGCTTGCGAGCGCTATCGCGACTTCAGCATCTCCAACAAGGTTCTCTACTACAATCGTTTCTCACCCGAGACCTTTGCCAAAGCTCTTAATTCCGTGCTAGCTCAGAATCCTGATGGTGTCATCATGGTGCCATCTGTTCTCGAAGTCACGCGTCGTTACACCGATCAGATGCACAACCGCAACATTCCCTTTATCTTGCTCGATTCCTACATGCCCGATCTCAAGCCCCTTTCCTTCTTCGGACAGGACTCCTTTGCCTCGGGCTATTTTGCTGCACGCATGCTGATGATGCTGGCACCACGCGAGAAGGAAATCATGCTGATGAAGCAGATGCGTAATGGCAATGTAGCCTCTAAACAGCAGGAGAATCGCGAAACGGGATTCCGTCATTACATGCACGACCACTTCCCCTCGGTCAAGATATTTGAGGTCAACCTCTCGCTCGACGAGAAGCGCGAGCACTATGATGTGATTCTGGAACGGTTCTTCGAAGAGCATCCCTTGGTACATCACTGCATCACTTTCAATTCCAAGGCTCATCTGGTGGGCGAATACCTGCTCCGCTCTAATCGCCGTAACATACAGATTATGGGATACGATATGGTAGAGAAAAATGCCGAGTGTGTGCGTCAGGGCAGCATTTCGTTCCTCATCGCCCAGCATGCCTATATGCAGGGCTATGCTTGCGTCGACGCCCTCTTCCGCGCCATTGTACTGAAGAAAGAGGTTGATCCTGTCAACTACATGCCTATTGAGCTTCTCTCCAAAGAAAACATCGGTTATTACAGACGTAAAAACATTGGATAAACAAATATTTAAAACAAATCTTTATGAAACAAGCTACATTTTTGAAAATCAATCCTGCCGACTCCGTCGTCGTATGTCTCGAAGCTAAAAAGAAGGGCGACATCATCGAAGTCGACGGTAAACAAGTCATCGTCAATCAGGACACACCTGCTGGACACAAAGTATTAATAAAAGATGTTCGCGAGGGCGAGAACATTATAAAATATGGCTATCCCATCGGTCATGCCCGTCAGGACATGAAACAGGGCGATTGGGTTAACGAGAACAATCTGAAGACCAATCTGTCTGGTACTCTCGAATACACATATCAGCCTGTTAACGAGCCACTTAATATTAAAAACGACAATCGCACCTTTAAGGGTTATATGCGTAAGAATGGCGATGTCGGTGTGCGCAACGAGATATGGATTGTACCCACTGTCGGATGTGTCAATGGCATTGCCGAACGTCTGGCCGAACAGCTGCGCAAGGAAACAGGCGAAGAAGGTATCGACGCCATCTGGACCTGGCATCACAACTACGGATGCTCTCAGCTCTCTGAGGACCACGAGAACACCCGCAAGGTGCTGCGTGACATCTGTCTGCATCCCAATGCCGGTGGTGTACTGGTGCTGAGTCTTGGTTGTGAGAACAATCAGCCAGAAGACTTCATGGCTATGTTGGGCGACTACGACAAGTCTCGTATCAAGCTGTTGGTTACCCAGCGTGTAGAGGGCGACGAGATGGAGGCAGGCATGCAGATTCTTCGCGAGCTCTACGCACAGGCTAAGGAGGACAAGCGTCAGAATGTCCCTGTCTCTAAGCTGCGTGTTGGCTTGAAGTGTGGCGGCTCCGACGGATTTTCAGGCATCACCGCTAATCCACTCGTAGGTGAATTCTCTGATTGGCTTGTTGCTCAGAGTGGCACCTCTGTACTGACTGAGGTTCCTGAGATGTTTGGTGCCGAGACTATTCTGATGAACCGTTGCGAAACACCAAAGCTCTTCGAAGAGACGGTTTCAATGATTAATAATTTCAAGAACTATTTCCTGTCGCACGGCGAACCCGTCGGTGAGAATCCTTCTCCAGGCAATAAGGCCGGTGGTATCTCTACCCTCGAGGACAAGGCCCTGGGTTGCACACAGAAGTGTGGCAAGGCTCCCGTCAGTGGAGTCATGGAGTATGGCGACCGCCTGCAGAATAGCGGTCTCAACCTGCTGTCAGCTCCTGGCAACGATCTCGTAGCATCTACCGCCCTCGCCTCTTGTGGTTGCCATATCGTGCTGTTCACCACAGGTCGCGGCACACCTTTCGGCACCTTCGTGCCCACCATGAAGGTAGCTACCAATCCCGTGCTGGCTAAGAACAAGCCCCACTGGGTCGACTTCTCAGCAGGTCAGCTCATCGAAGGTCGCACCATGCAGGAGATTGTTCCAGAGTTTATCGATAAAGTGCTGGCTGTGGCCTCTGGAGAGAAAGCGCGCAACGAGGAGAACGGCTATCGCGAAATTTCAATCTTTAAGAACGGCGTAACACTATAAAACAGAAGAATTGAAGAAAGGTATTATCGCATTATCACCCCTTGTGGTGTTCGCCCTATTGTATTTAGTCACCAGCCTCGTTGCTGGTGACTTCTACAAAATGCCTATAACAGTAGCATTCATGGTGGCATCGGGCTATGCGGTCATTATCAGCGGCGGGTTGCCTTTAAACCATCGTATCGAAATCTTCAGTCGAGGTGCAGCCACAGGACAGATGTTGCTCATGATATGGATCTTCATTCTGGCTGGCGCCTTTGCCAACAGCGCCAAGCAGATGGGCAGTATCGATGCAGCCGTCAATCTGGCGCTTACTGTCCTGCCTGGCAATATGCTGCTGGCTGGTCTTTTTCTGGCAGCCTGCTTTGTGTCCATCTCAGTAGGCACCAGCGTTGGCACCATTGTCGCACTGACGCCTATCGCAGTAGGTATTGCCCAGCAGACGGGTGTCGCATTACCGCTGATGGCAGCTGTTGTGGTGGGTGGCTCGTTTTTTGGCGACAACCTGTCGTTCATCTCCGATACCACCATCGTTGCCACGTCTACGCAGGGGTGTAAGCTCAGCGATAAGTTCCGAGTCAATGCCTTCATCGTCTTCCCAGTAGCCCTTATCACCTTCGTGGCCTATCTTTTCTGGGGTGCCGATGTCCATTCACCCCAGCATATTGCTCCTGTAGCTTTCTTCAAGGTGGTACCCTACCTTGTCGTACTCATCACCGCCCTTTTCGGCATGAATGTCATGGCAGTGCTCTCGCTAGGCATCATCCTTACGGGCATTATCGGACTCATCGACGGCTCGTTCACATTCCTCGATTGGTGTCTGTCTATGGGCGAAGGCATCAAGGGTATGGGTGAGCTAATCATTGTCACCATGATGGCAGGCGGTCTTCTGGAGATTATCAAGCATAATGGTGGCATCGACTATATCATCCACCAGCTCACATCTCATGTCAACAGCAAGCGCGGTGCCGAAGGATCCATAGCTGTTCTCGTGTCGCTGGTCAATCTCTGCACCGCTAACAATACCGTTGCCATCCTTACCGTAGGTGGCATTGCTAAGCAAATAGGCGACCGTTTCGGAGTGGACAACCGCAAGTGTGCCTCCATCCTCGACACCTGTTCCTGTTGCATGCAGGGCATCATCCCCTATGGCGCACAGCTGCTCATGGCTGCCGGATTGGCACAGCTCAGTCCTGTCAATATCATCCCCTACCTCATCTATCCCTTTATTCTAGGTCTGGCCACGGTGGCATCTATCGTGTTCCGTTATCCCAAACGTTATTCTTGACACATGAATATAGTAGAACGTAATTTCCTTCGACTGTTGCGCATGGGCGCCTTCAACAGTTCAGAGCATGTTGAACCCATGTCCGAGTGGAAGTGGCATAAGCTGTTCCGACTCTCTACACAGCATGGTGTAGCCCCTTGGATAGCCGACGCCATCCGTCGCGACGAGTCCGATTTCTTCATGACCCTTTCGCCATCGCTGCGCCAGCAATTCTACGATGACACCACCGATCGTGTCGAAGAGTTCAGCAGTTTGCAACTTACCAATCCCCTCCTCAACCGCAAACTCCAGAAGTGGGGCGAAGAGGTGGGACAGGATAATCTTACCTTCGAACTCCTGCTTAACATCGTGGCTATAGCCCGCAACATCATTAAGCAGGGCATCAATCTGCGCCAGCTCATCAGTCTGGGCACCTATCTGCGCAACACCCACGACCCCATCGACTATCCGCAGCTACGCCAATGGATCAGCGATCTCGGCATGCGCCGCATGGCATCACTCGAAGCCTCGCTCCTCATCCTGCTGTTCCATTTCCGTCCTGACGAGATACAGTTCACCGAGCAGCTCGACGACAAGCATGCCACGCAGCTACTCTCCGACTTCTTCCTGTCCCAGCGCTCCGTCTCCCGCCTCCGCTATTTCCCCCGTGAGTCGTTCCTCAACTACGCCGCCGAAATGTTCAAGGCCGTCAAGGATATCGAAGAATAGGACAACCAGTCACAGCTAAACAAGTGAAGTGATCTTTCTTACTGTACCGATGATATTTTGCGTAGCAACTTCCTTGCGCATGGCTTCTTCTAGAGTAATATCTTCTGGATTAATACACTCAACATGTGAAAATCCTGCATTCAAAAGTTCCTGCTTGTCGCTGATTCTACCTGCGATAAGACAAACTGGTACATTGCCAGATTGCCTCAGGATTCCCATGGGAAGTTTGCCCATCAGCGTCTGACGGTCAGCAGAGCCTTCACCCGTGATAACGAGGTTGGCATCATTGACTATCTCATGGAAACGGATGGTGTCAAGCAACAGTTCAATGCCTGGTTTGCAGTCAGCATTCATATATTGCAGGAAAGCATAGCCCAAACCACCAGCGGCTCCTGCGCCCTCCTGTTCAGAGCGGTCATAGCCGAAATGCTTGGCGGAAACATCAGCAAACTTTCTAGCGCGTTTGTCGAGTTGCAGTACCATTTCAGGCGATGCTCCCTTTTGCGGAGCAAAGACGTGTGCAGCTCCATTCTCACCACAGAGCGGATTCTTGACATCGGAAGCAATCGTGAAACGGACATGTTTCAACTCCTCAATATCATCCCATTCGCCATGTTTCGCAAAGGCTGCGATTAAGTGAGAGAAGTCGGAACTCGTTTCGACTTCTGAACGTGAGCAGGCTCGACCGTAGGTCAAACTGTCGATGAGTGCACGGAGCATTCCGATACCAGCGTCACTGGTTGCGCTGCCGCCAAGTCCTACAATAATATGCTCGGCTCCTTTTCGAACAGCATCAGCCACCAGCTGACCCGTACCGTAACTGTTAGCCACCATCGGATTCCGTTCTTCCCTGGTAAGCAGCGTCAGTCCGCTGGCTTGTGCGATTTCAATCACTGCCAGCTTACCGTGAAGCAGATATTGTGCAGAGACAGGTCTCATCAAGGGATCATGTACCGTCAAATCTATCCGAACGCCACCGATAGCCGCATGGAAAGCCTCCACAAATCCTTCGCCGCCATCGCTGACAGGCACTTGTATAACTTCTGCATCAGGATACACGTTCTTGATACCCTCTGCTGCTGCCAGATTGGCTTCTTTTGAGGTCATACACCCCTTGAATGAATCTATTGCGACTACTATTATCATCTACCATTTTTTTGTTAGTCCTCGAATTTGATACCATGCTCATTGGCAAAGTCATACATGATTTTCATTATTCCGCCAGGTCCGAATGCTTCAGGCTGGTCGAAGTTACTCACTCGCCACTCATCATTCTCCATGTCCAGCTCTAACCGCATGAAACCATTTTCCTCGTCGGCACCCTTGAATCTTACCTGTGCCTGAGCCATATTACCCGTCAGCAATTCGGCTTTGATACTTTCTATTTCCAGTGGTGTAGCCATGCCCGCCAGAAAACGGTAGCCCTCTTCATCGCCGAAGAACATCCGGTCGTCGCCAGTAGCATCCTTTATGGCTTTATGAATGGCATTGCGCAGGTTGAGGTAGTGACTACTGCAGAACTCATCCTCCAATGTGACGATATTAATCACACCATTCTTATCCATATCGTTCAGACGGTCGTACATCTTCCTGATCCGGGCCTCCACAGCCTCTTCTGTCCACAACTCTGCTGGAGCTATTCCAACCACGCTGTCGGCTAATTCCGTAGAATCGTTATCACCACCTTGTGCTGTCTTGTTTCCACAGGCTGAAAGCATCAGCAATGCGGAGATAAATAAAAGAACCTTTTTCATAACTGTATTGTGTTTAATTAATCATCTTTTTTTATAGCTATCTATAGACTAAATAAGAACTGCTGGTCGCGGTATACCCAATGGACGACATTGAAGCGAATCAGTCGGGCTAATAGCAATATAACCTTCGGACGTGGAATGCGTGAACGGCGAACAATCTGGTTGAGTGGCAGTTCTTGATCTTGAAGTACATCCATAATTTTTCTGACGGAATCTGTATAGGTCAGCATCGTACCCAGAGTATTCTGCGACTCGCGCCAAATGGCTAAATGTACTGGTGATGCAACGATATTCTCGTCAGCAATACGGATATAGGCCTTAGGCTTCTCCTTGTCGCTAACAACGCAGATGGGGCGTTTGTCAGAAGGCGGAACAGTAGCAATAACGATAGTACGCCCGTCAACATGATACGTATCAAACTTGATACTTGCTTCCGGACGGCAATAACGATAGGCAGCCTGGTGCATCATGTAGATTTCTTCCTCGTCACGAACGCCAGACATATTGCCATCGTCACGGACACCAATCAGCAGACGTCCGCCATCCGTATTGGCAAATGCCGATACTGACTTGGCCAGCTTCAGGGCATCAGACACGCGATACTTGAAGTCCTGCTGTTGGTGCTCTCCTTCTTGTATGAGCGACCGAAGATACTGTCTGTCATCCATTCGTTAACTTCTATTTTCTGCAAAGCTCGTGCAAATTCGAATGCAATGGAACTTGTTCCAATTGCTGAGACGCAGCCGAGTTTCGCGGTTTCTGACCGCAAAGGTACAAAAAAACAACTGATAATCTATCATTTTCCCGCTGTCTTTTTGTTCTCCTTATAGTTATTTTACCTTTAAATCAGCCTGCAACACCTACAAAATAGAAGGGAAAAGCTGAAAAAAGGATTGTCAACAAGGCGTTTTGAGTCTTTTTTTGCCTTTTTCTAAAAAAAATCCCCAAAATATTTGGTAGTTTCAAAAATACTCCGTACCTTTGCACCCGCAATTCAGCAAGAGCGCTGAATAAAGATAAAAATAATGCACCCGTAGCTCAGTTGGTAGAGCACCTGACTCTTAATCAGGGTGTCCAGGGTTCGAGCCCCTGCGGGTGTACAACCTAGTAAAAGTGGTAAACGAAAAGTTTATCACTTTTTTGTTTTTCTGATTTGTAACGTTTTGTTTTTCAATAACATACGGCTATTCTACTGCTCTACATTACATAATCATTGTCTTTCTGAAAATCTTGCAAAATTGGCTGTTTTGGTATCAAAAGGGCTTTATTTTGCTTCCAGTAGCACATTTTTGCCTTTGTGCTACCACTTTATTTTCGAGATAAATACTTCCCCAAAACAACATTTTCACTAATAAATTCTCTGATCTGACAAAGGCTAAAGTCATTGCTTTCGACCGGTGGCTCCGTAGTCAGAAGAATAAAAAAACTCAAAGATCTAAAGATGCCGAAGAAGAAAAACAAGAAAGACGATAAAGACGAAAAGTAGTTAGAATTACGGGGGTAGACTACTCACATTACTACCCCCGTTACTACCCCCGTTGCAGCAGTTCGAGTTCGAGTGCCTCTTCAATCTTACAGATAGTCTCGATTGACAGATTCTCCTGACCTTTGAGTATCTTTGAAATATATTGCTGACTACACCCCATTCGCTCTGCTAGCCCTCTTTGATTCAGACCAATCGCTTCCATCTTATTTAGCATCTGCATAGCTACGTATTGGGAATAACGTAGCCACCTTTTGTTTTCGATTCGTACTTCAGCCTTTTCCTTCCATTTCGTAGGTGTTGCAGGCTGGCGCTGCTCAAGTTTCTCAATCATCTCAATCATCTCACTCATTCTCGCTATCTTTTTATTTCGCTGCAAAGTTAAACGATAAAAGTGAATTAAACAACTTTTGAGTTGTGTTTTATATCCAATGAATTAATTTATTTGTACAAAACTACTGCACTTTGAATAATTTTTGGTAACTTTGTACTTCTATGTTGCTTTCCAAATAATTGGAAAATATTTATTGTTTATTAACTATTATGTATCAATCACTTAGCGTGAAGTCCATTAGTACGATGACTTTTTGAAGAAGTCGTAGCTTTCAGCCCAACGTCTAACGCTGGGTACTGAAAGACTGCCGACAACAGACCTACCAGACAAACTTCTATGAGATAAAACGGCAACAGGAGGCCGCCCATCAATTTACTTCTTCAGAATATATAGTAAGACGCAACAATCTAATTTGAGATGACGCTTATAAGCCCATCAGTACAACGCAGGAGTCGTCTTGTGAAGTTGTCTATTAGTCCGTATTTTATTTACCCGTATATGGTACATATTCTTTATCATTCTTTAGAACCGAGAAGATAATGTTCGACAGTTTGCGCGCTATTCTCACTATTGCCTCCTGTGGTTCCATCCTTTTCTTGTAATTCAGGTACTGCGCTCCAAGCCCAGGGTCCCTGCAGATTGCTATCCAAGCCGTTTCGATGATCATCGGACCGATTTGTCTGTTGCCCCTGAAAGTCTTCTCACCATGGGAAGTCTTTGCACCGCTGCTATGACTTGTGGGTATCAAACCGAGGTATGCGGCAAACTCATTCTCGTTATGAAAACGCCTTACGTCATAGACTTCGGTAAGAATGGTCATGCCCACGATAGTTCCAATTCCTGGCACAGACGTTATTAATTCGTATTTGCGCTTATACCTATCTTCATGACTTAGTCGACGCAACTCATTCGTTGCCTGAAGCATCGTTCCTCTGATGACTTCAACCTGCCTTATGAGCAGATCAAGCGAGGTGCGGGTGTCGGACATCAACTTCACATCATTCAACAACCATGTGATAAATGCCCTTGACCAGTGAGTTTGCTTCTTTTCAAAACGCTCCGGATATTCTACCCCATGACAATGCAACATGTGTTTGACTCTGGCTTTATATCCACAAAGCTGTCTCTGAATAGTCTTGCGGATGCGTACAACCGAACGGTCATCAATATTCTGCTTTTCTCTGATGTAGATGCCTTTCAGCAAACCGGCCTTCAGTGACCTCACCAGCTTTACAGAATCAATCTTGTCCGTCTTCATCACCTCCTCATACTGTGTCGTCGGAACATCGGCAGCGTGAATCACCATACACTCAATTCCAACCTCCTTCAAAGCATAATAGGTGGAGAAACCGCTGAAACCTGTTTCATAGACTGCAAGATAGTCCCCATCCGGGTAATGTTTCTTCAGAAAGTCAAAGAGCTCTTTCGCAGAGGCTTTTTGAGGGTGCCTCTTCACTATCCCTACTTCGGGAGCTATTGCCACATCCCAAGTTTTGTCATGGACATCAATTCCTATGAAAATCTTTTGTCCTTTGAAAGAAATTTTGTTCCTTTGCATTCTGGTACGCTTTTAGTTGGTTATTGTATATTGTTTGTTAGCACCTACAAAAATACAATCCAATTATTAACGTACCAACTTTTTTGCCTCTTTTCTTCGCGAAGCCCCTTTCACGCAACGTGAGATGTAGAGGTTCTCGAAGCGTAGCGAAGAGGTTCTCTGCACCTCACGGTGCGGAATATTGCTCTGCCTTAAGGACTATCTCCTATTGGCTGTTTGGTGTTTCCGACTGCAAACATAGTAACTAATTATAAATAATAAGGTTATGGATAAGAATATAACGTGTGAGAAGACTAGTTCTATCAACAAGCGAGACTTGGTTGCTGAATTGCGAGGAGCTATACAAGAGGTAAAGGAATCCGTAGAAGGAAAACGAAGTTTGAATACATTAGACAATTTGATTAATGAACTTCGCAATAGTAAATAAATAAAAATAAAATCAGCCCTCTAACATTCAGAGGGCTGTGTTTTACTCAGTCAAGCTATGCTAGTGGTATCATGCTACCCAACAACCAAGGAGAATCTTAATCCTAACGCATTGGCAATGAGCATGAACGTAGAAAGCTGCATGTCTGTCTGTCCTTGCTCAAGGGAAGAGATATACTCACGCTTCTTGCCGATGCGCTCGCCCAACTGTTGTTGAGTAAGTTTTTGGCGTTTGCGCTCGTCACGCAACAACTCGGCATAATACCATGCCTTGGCTTTAGCCTCGAACTCTACACGGCTGGGTGAACCAGCAGGACCATACTTTTCATCAAAATGCTGCGACCCTGTTTTTAACTGGGCCAGTTTCTTTTCATCAAGCTTAATCATATCCTTGTCCTCCTAAATGTATTTTTTCAAGATTCTACGGGCGATTTCAATCTCGCCCTTATACTGCTTTGTGCCTTTTTTCAGAAACGAGTTCAGGAATAGGACACGTTTACTCTCCATGAACGAAGATGTCTCAATTGCAAAGATGATGGTGCGGTACTCATTGTTACCTACAGACACTCGAGCCTCATATAATTCCGTTTCCTCAAGGTTCTTGACGAACTTCTTGTTCACCACGTATTGAGTCTTAATAATCATCTCAACGTAGTCATACTTAGCCATGGTCTTTTCGTCAAGACTGGCATAGTATTCGTCGTACTCCACAGAGTGGATAGTTTCCCTTATATCTTCGTTCATGCTGCAAAAGTAATATATTTATTCCAAATCTCCAAACATAATGGAAGAAAAAAGTTTTATATCATAAAATTTTCATTCACTATCAATATTTTTTGTTCGAAGTTTGGTAGTAAGAAAAAAATACATTAATTTTGCAGATGCAAATCGTCCAACTAACTAATTTTTGGTTTTTGGGTGGTTCTACTAAGAGAAGTAGACTGAAGGTCGCAAAATAGTTCAAAATACCCCAAAATGGCACTTGCTTTACCCGGTCAAATTGGTAAGACATTTTACCGTAACCTGTTGATTATCAGTATAGGTTCGACTCACCCTGCGGGTGTACAATGATAATCAAGGAGTTACGAGAAATCGCAACTCTTTTTTATTTGATTTTGCGAACTAACTGCGAACTAACAGAATATATATTGATGTTTGTCGACCTATTTATTCAACTTTTCAGTAACTGCCGGTCTTGGGTATTTGTATGTATATTCCATTGTTTATTTCTTTAATTAAATAATGGAGTCAGCATCTTACAGATAGACTCCAGATACTGTCGGTCGGTATTGTCGAAAGTTGACAAATCCTTACTATCGATATCAAGGACTGCTACTACGCTGCCATCTATATCGAACACAGGCACTACTATTTCTGAACGTGACAGGCTGCTGCAGGCAATGTGTCCTGGAAATTGTTCAACGTCAGGCACAATGATTGTCTGTTGCTCTTTCCATGCTGTGCCGCATACGCCCTTTCCGTAGCCTATGTGCATACATGCTACTGGACCTTGGAATGGGCCAAGCACCAATTCTCCATTCTTTACCCGATAAAACCCTGTCCACCAGAATCCCATCGTCTCGTGGATGGCAGCACACACGTTGGCCATTACCGCCACACTATCCGTTTCGCCCTCTATCAGCGCACGAATCTGCTCTGTTAGCAATCTGTATTTCTCAATCTTATCCATAATCCGGCAAAGAGCCTTATTTATTTTGGTGCGAATATACAAAATATTATTCTATTGCATCAGGTGTATCCTTTTATTCTTATATGGTGCAAATATAAGCATTATTTTTTAATATTCCAAATGTAACAAAAAAAATCGGGCCCACCACGTTTGAAATGGTGAGCCCGAAATGATTGTTAGATGCTATTCCTTGCCAACTCCCAGCCTCGTAGCATAGCGAACCAGTCGATAGATGTTGTTCCGTTTTCTTGGATTGCCATTGCCACGCCTACTGCCATCCAACGGCTAGGCTTGTCACTCGGGATGCCTATCGGCTCGTCAGGGTCGATACCGGTCAGACGGGAGACGTTCTGGACTGTAAACAAAGAAAAATGTTCGATTTCCTGTTTTTTTCTGCAAATAAGACTCAAAAATATAGAAGAGGTTTCACCTCATCAAGGTTATAAAGTTATAACTTATAACTCCTGACATTTAAGTTCATTGGTTTTATAGGTTGCAATGTAGGGGTGGTAGATAGAATATAAGATTAGTAAACTGTCAATTTTGACGTCCAAGCTAAAAACAGCCTTTTAGGGCAGCTATCGCTACCTGAAGCGTCTAAATCGTATTAAACTTTATTATTTTTTAATACCGATGGTCATCGGTAACATATTCTCGTAGTCGGTTCTTCCCTGCATGATTGC
>JAEEGH010001455.1_pt1 | contig 68518 bp, 71 predicted proteins | sample 9134181 | NCBI WGS metagenome assembly JAEEGH01 (sample SAMN16246544, study PRJNA631951) | gut metagenome | biome: gut microbiome; feature: rumen; material: DP-attached | host: Bos | place: Iran: Karaj | collected 2018-10
CCTGATAGCTCTCGCCACCATCAAAGGTCGCAAAAAGATTTCCCAAGCTTCCACCAGAATATGTTAAAACAGCAAATCCAGTAATCCCGTCATCTAAAAATGTTATGAATTTTGCCTCTCCAGTCTGCTGATTGAAAGGATCCGAATTAACAAGTCTGGCACTACCAACATCTCCCTTCTTGTCAAAAGAAAGAAGCACATAGAAGCTACTTCCCAAGGCACGATCAACTGGAACAAGTGCATATTCACTACCATCAGGAAAATCATAAAATACTTCGTAATCGTATGATGCCCATTGCCTTATCACATCATCACCAATCTCTTCTGTTGAAACCTCTGGATCAATGGAAAAAGATTCTTCGGCTGCATCCTCTGATTCATCGGAAACTATAGGTCCTCCGAATGCATAATACTCATGATTTAAGTATCTTTCTACGCATGTATATAAATTGTTGTAAAATCCGACCTTATCATCAGTAAAACTATCAATACTAAGTGTGCTGGCAAAGCTCATTTCCACCTTTTCACAGCCATATGCTGTTACTATGATGCCTGCTTTGTCATACATTTCCTTGGCTTCATCATACGGAAGGCGTTCAAAACACTTATCGAGCCACTCGCAAATGTCATCGCAAAAAGGATTTAGATCCTGATTACCATATCCATTAATCGAAATAATCGGTGTATAAACGAGATCCGACAGATCATCTCCTTCTTTAACATCCCATTCCAAACTTCTATTGAATCTTTCTGGAAAAAGATCATCCGTCACAGCCTTAAATACTTCCTGCCTATAACTGTCATGAAAAGCCAAGCTGGCATCAGCGCTAAACACAATCCCTTCCGCTTTTACTACATACCCAGTTTCATCTTTTATAATCAGGTCTACCTTTTCTATGTTGTATCTTTCCTTGAGTATCGCTCCGATCTCTTCGTCGGTATAACCCATAAAGGAAGCTCGACCATCGTAAAAGACTTCTACTTCTTGGTCTGATTGTTCGCAGCCCTTCAAGGTTATGACGACACCATACTTCATCCATTCAACAGAGTAATTGCCCGTTTGGAACTGTCCGCCGTCGTCATATATATCCTCACGAAATGTTTCCACTGTCCTATCGCCATTCTTCAAAGTTACTTTGCAGTGACATGGTCCGAATGGCCAATCAGCCTCACCTACAGCCTGAAAGATAACACTGTATTGGTTATCTGGTGATTGTTCCACCCCAACAGTCGTAGTTTTCCAGGATGTTTTGTATTTCCATGCAAGAAACAGAGCAAGTAATACTACAAGCAACGATAACACGACGCATATACTTATATTAATTATCTTTTTTATCATATTTTTCCCCATATCTTCTAATTATACTCAATAAAAAGCGGCTTACAATCATTTTTATGACCGCAAACCGCGATGTATACTGGCTTTCCACCACTTTTTCTTCTCTTAAAAATCCCATCTTCAGTTTAAAATACATCAAGAAACCACGTTCGAATTATAACTTAAACCAAGAATTATTTCGTTGAGGAAAAATAATCTTCAGATATATCTTACTATCGCCTTATCCCAACAAATTGTAATTTTTCTCTGTTGAGCAGAACAACAATGCTTTACTGCCAAATCCATTTTGAACAATATCTATTCGTTGAGAAAAGAATCATTTCAGTTTTATCACCGTTTGAATAAATAAGCATTGCCCCCATTTGATCTATTACAGTAAAGCCGCGTGATTCCATATAATCAGTTAAAATATCCATATTGGGCTGTGCAAGCACCACCTTAGGCGATTCTGACATTTCCACATAGTCTTTATCTAGTATGGTTATTTGGAAAAAACCGATTGCTGCCGAAAAAGGATTTGCTACATCAAACGTTACATATGATATTAAACTACTTCCAAGAAGTGCAATAATCAGTAGCGCCACAACAATCGTAGTAATTAATATCTTGCGGTTTTTTTTCTTATTTCTCTTAATTTCCGCATTTGCATATTCAATCGTATCCTTAATTACAGATTCAGCTTCATTTTTGTCCATCATGATCACCTCCAGATAATAAATCTTACAAACTAATTCCTAACGTTTCAGAAAGCGGAATCAGTAGCGAAATGTCGGGAAAAGAAATGCCGCGTTCCCACTTGCTTTAAGCCATTTTTAACTTCTCTACTTCCTCTTTTTGCTCAGAAAAAATAAAACCGTTCCACCTATAATGAACACTACTCCAACAATAATTCTGATAATCACAGAAGTAGGATCTACTTTTCCAGCAAGAAATATTGAAGTGGGGCCGTCAGCACCACCTAAAATTGAAACTGAGCGTGCTCTTCTGGTTAAAAGAGTCATTGCTACCATCACTGTTCCGATAAATACAGCAATCATACTCAACAAAACTGATATTTTCTTCATACATCCCCCTATTGAAACTGTTATGTCAGTTCTTTTCCGATTATTGTTTTATCTAATAAAACTAAAAAGACCAGAACTCGCAAGGCCCATAATTGTTCCTGCCAATAATACACCTAACATACATGCAAAAGTACTTTTTTTAAAATCCATATCCAATAAACTAGCAGCTAGTGTTCCAGTCCATGCACCAGTTCCGGGGACAGGAATTCCAACAAACAAAAATAGCGCAACATATAAACCTCTTCCTGTTTTCTCTTGTAATCTATTTCCTCCTTTTTCTCCTTTTCTTAAACAATACGAAAAAAAAGGGCCTATAATTTTTTTATCTTGTCCCCATTCTAGAACTTTTCTTGCAAAGGAAAAAATGAAGGGGACGGGTAGCATATTCCCAATTATAGCAATAATATAAGATGGCATAATAGGTAAATCCATACCTATCGCTATTGGGATAGCTACTCGCAATTCCGCTAGTGGTATCATTGATACAAAGAAAACAAAAAAATACTCATATAACAAATTTTCATTCTCCTTTTAAATTACTAAATCAAAGAAATTATTCATTCAACAATAAAAAACTCATTTTCAAGCATAGTTTCAATGTTTTCTTTATTCCAGCATTTTTCCAAAAAATTATAGTCACCCATCATCTTTTATCCCTCTATTCCGGCTGCCCTCAAATATGTAGCAAAAAGCATATATATAAGCCAACATGTACTAACCATAACTGGAATTCCGGTAATGATTCCAGGCAACAATACCAATACTTTCTTTTTTCTATCAGCTATTCCATAAGATGATAGCAGTAATAAACAGCTTATAAGCATTGGAACAAAACATACACCAAGTAAAAAAACACTTATGTCATTCATAATTTCAATAATAATAGAATTCGGATTTATAACTCTATTATTTCTCACTATGGCACTAATTATCAGTAGCAAAACACAGAGTGCCCCTATACTATATATAATAGATGCTATAATCTTTTTGCTCTTGCTGCTCAATCGTCTGCGGAGAAAGCGTGTAATGCATAGTGTCGCATATCCCAAAACTCCACCAAAAATATTCAAGATAATATCATCTACATCAAAGCAGCGCCCACCGCTCATTTGTAACAATTCGATAGTTAACGTGAGTAAGCTGGATACAATTAAGATTTTAGATGTAGACCACTTAATTTTGTAAAATACCAACGGTAATAAAACTCCCAGAGGAATAAACAACATGATATTAGCCAGAGCCTGCGCCTTATCTATGTTTACTAAGGGAACGAGATTTAGCATATAACCGCCATGAAGTAATGCCGAAAGACTATATTCCATTTCCAATAATCCCGTGATCTTCACAATTACTATTAAATATGAAATAAGCATGGCATTCTTTACCATTTGAAGCTTATTTGGAATAATTCTTCTGAAAAATGCTAATTCTATTGATATGCATAATAAAATGAGAATAATCAAACGATTATAATAAGCGAGCCCCCAAACGACAACATTATTCCAATTACTACCATACAACATAGCCATATCATTAGTTCCTTCAATTCATATCGCATCAATCCAGTGATTCTTTCAGCTGTTCTGCCCGGTTCTCTGCAGCATCAATCCTATTTTCAATCATATCTACCGTATCATCCAATTCGTCTATTCTGCTCTCTATATCGTCTATCTGACCATCAGCTGTATCTATATCGCCTGGAATCATAGTTCCAATAGGGCAATTGTTCTGTCTGACATCGCATCCATCACCAACACTTAAGTTTCCAACAGAGCAATTATCCAATCTGACATCACATTCATCTCCTGTGTTCAGATTATTTACAGAGCAATCCTTCAATGTCAAATAAACAGTATTATCTTCTGACTGTAAAAATCCTGTTAATAAATCTTCAAGAACCTGTACCCTTTTCTCAAGTTCAATATATTTTTCATCCATCAAGTTTTTCCTCCATTGGTTTTTATAGTTTTTATTACAAATCTCTAGTCATCGGCTTTCACCGACAACTAGAGATAATTCATTTTGCCTGTATCATCAATAACACTTACGTTTTTTCCATGGGTTTCTTCCCCCGCATTATTTAATGAGGATGCTGTTTTTTGTAATTGGTGCCGTCCCCAATCCTATAAAAACCCTATTTACAGTTCACAAACCATTTTTACTTTTATTGGTCTTTTCGTTAAAAATTCAGCATTTTCATCCATAACTGTTCTCGGATGCTGATAAATATCAATTCCAACTGTAATAGGTTCATCTATTGTATATAGGTATCCCTTTTCTGTTCCGTTATGATAAATTGTTCCATTGTCGTCATAACTCAATAGGCTTGGTTTATGAGAAAACGCCTCAGCAAGTTCTTTCCACTGAGTAATAGTACTGCCTTTCTTCATTTCTGAAAACACCATGTTCGAGCCATGATACCATATTCCATTAGTATCAATCTTTAGTTCCATTAGCTTAAATTCCCCCGAAAATTCTAATGAATCTGCCAAAATATGACTAGATTGTATTTAGCCTACATTCTTCTCATAATAGTACTTTGCTTCTTCTATATGTGAAATATTACCATTTACAATCTCAAATATATCCACAGCACAATTTCCTCTATATGTTCCCTTCCAAAAATCACTTAGCGGAGATCCAAGTAATATAGTTATCAAAGCTTTATTTATTCCACCATGGCCAGATATAAGAACTGTTGACTCAGGGTTCTTTTTCGCTAATGGAAATATGACATCTTCAATAAAGTTCCTTGCTCTTCCTAATATTTCTTCATAGGATTCGGCACCATTACATGGGATAAACGCTTCTGGGTTGTCAAAAAATAGCGCCAAATTCCCTTTTCTGTTATCTACAACCATCCCCTCATAGTTTCCGAAGCAAACTTCTATCAAGCGATTATCAGTGATTATCGGAATACTTCTATCTCTTCTAATAATCTCCGCCGTCTTATATGCCCTCTTCAAGGGGCTTGAAAAAATATAGTCAAATCTAATGTTTTTCATGCCTTGAGAGCTTCTGTCAGCTATACTTATTCCACTTGGTGTTAGCTCTATATCAGTCCTCCCCTGCAGTCTACCCTCGATATTCCAAAATGTTTCTCCATGCCTAATTATGTATAGTTTCATATCCTACTTCTTCCTTACCTGTTAATTGTCTTCAAAACTTCTTTTTATGCCACTCCTACGTCTTGAATTCTGATCCCGCCTACTAAGGCAAACTCATCAATATATTGTTTATTTTTCTCTTGTATGCGGAAATACCTTCCCACAATCGTTGCATTTGAAGTATTCTGTAAAATTGCCCTTAACAACGGGTGTACTGCTGGCCATGCGAGACCTGCCTCCCACATCAAATGCATTAAGCAAAACACCACTTACTCCAGCATTTCCATCCTCCATGTCAACCTTGGAATAATTGGTGCTCTTGCATTTTGGACATTTGATTTTCTTGATAAATATACTCATTCACACACACTCCCCTTTTCCAAATTAGTGCATCACATGCTTCTCATAACCTTTTATAGTCAGGATAATCCATAATGGTATCTCTGCAACCGCAAAAAACATGATAAGATATGGCGTCCATATGGCAACCGGTCCTATATTTAGAAATTTGAAATCCACAATGTCAAACAGGATACTATTCTGTATCCCAATCCCTCCAGATGGGAAAAGAGCTTTAGCATAGGTTGCAGCTTCACCTGGCAGTATCCATCCCAAAATCATAGGTGTTAAGCATGCAGCTACCGCAAGAATCAATGAGACCATATTTTTGGATACACATGATGATATAAGCAAAGACAAGCATACACTTGAAATTATCATTATTGTTCCGCAAATTCCCAATAGCCACATTAACTGTCCCGCATCTAAATTTACCAGATTGATTACTGAAAAGAGAATCTGCATGGATGTTCTCATTCCATCAGTCCCCCAAATAATGCAGGTAGTGATTCCCCATACAGACAGGCAAGTAATGCAAATTCCAAGTGTAATACTGGCAGAAGCCAAAATCTTTATAACTGCAAGATTCCTTTTCCCATTTTTGGCACAGCGCATTATATCATCAGCTCCCGTCTGATAGTCCGAAGAAAATACCGGTGAAGCAACTACTGTACAACACAAAAGTATCATGAAAATAAGCAATCCTTCATATTCAATTACATTAGAATCCACTCCTACATAATATGAATATGGAACATCAACCCTTTCATACATGCGCGTAGCTATTTCTCTAGCTCGTAGATGATCTTTTTGCTCCAATTTCATATTGTTCTGAAGATGCTTGTCCACGGCTTGGTAAAAATCTTCGAGCTTTTCAACCTCAAGCGAATTAAGGTCTGCCCCATATCCATTTTCAGGTCCATATGCTTCCTTTATCCGCCATATGAGAAATTCATATTTTGCTATCTCTTTTTTCCCTTCTATTGGCAACGAATACTCACTCGTAACCCCATATTTACCAGTTATTTCCTGATAACACTTTACAGCTTCCATAATGTCTTCATGGCTAATGTCACCCTCAACTTCTCGCCTTATTTCTTTTAAAGTCTTAAGTGCTTCGACACCGGTTAGGTATTCCTTATCGCCGGAGGGATTTACACAATAGAAAAAAGTAATCGGAACATATGCAAACAAAAATGAAAAAGCCAATGCTACCAATACCATGCATATAGTTAATCGGCTCTTTGCAATTCTTTTTATCTCTAACCTCAATAGCTTCATTCGTCATTCTCCCTAGTTCCGCAAAGCCACATGTATAAGTCCTCCAAACGTGGGGTGACCACCTCTGCATTGCCAAGAACCTGCTGGCCGTCACTTATGAAGCGTATTTCAGTCTGACTACTACTTACATTTCTCAAATTCACTATCTGGATCACGTTCTCAATTTCTTTGTACTTTGCATTATCGATGATTGCATTCCAAACTTTTCCTTCCATTTCGCTTACCAGATCATCAGTACTTCCTTCTCTGATGATCTTGCCATCTTTCATAATTGCCTGCCTTGATGCAGTATATTCAACATCTGAAACGATATGTGTAGATATTAAAACTATTCGTTCCTGCGAAAACTCAGACAATAGCTGCCTTAGCTTAATTCTCTCTCCCGGGTCAAGGCCGGCTGTTGGTTCATCCAAAACCAATATCTCAGGATCATTCAAAAGTGCCTGTGCTATACCGACCCTTCTCTTCATACCGCCCGAGAGCATTCTGATTTTCTTATTACGCACCTTTGTTAATGTCATCTGCTCCAAAAGAGAATCTATTTTTCCTTTGGTATCAGATTTTGTAAGCCCCTTTAATGTCGCCATGTATTCCAAATAATCGATAACTGTAAATTCAGGATAGAAGCCAAATTCTTGTGGCAGATATCCAAAAACATTTCTATATTCCGAATCCAGCACCGAAATGGGTGTTCCATTATATGAAATGTTTCCGTTATCAGGCTTAATAATATCGGCCACCATACGCATAAGCGTGGTCTTCCCCGCACCATTGGCACCGAGTAATCCTGTAATCCCATTTCCTATATTTAAAGAAACACTATCAACAGCCAACTTGTCAGCATACTTTTTTGTAACATTCTCCACCTTTAATTCCATACAAAGCATAACCTCATCAGAACATCTATTACCTCTTGAAACGGCGATAATCATACTTTCAATTATATACAGTTCCCTAGCCCCATGATTCTTGAATGTAATAATTAACGCCCAGATTGTAATAATTAACAAAAATCCTGCACCAAATGTACTTACACATCTGGTACAGGATATTATTATCATTCCCGCTCTCTTGTTATAGTGAATATCTCGCCATTCTTTATTTATGAATTCTCGCTAATATATAGTGAAACCCTACTCTGTATGATATTCGCAACCTCTTCTACGCTCTTTTGGCCTGCATAAAAAGCCTCAGCCTCTTCGGAAATAATACTGCATATTGCTTCATCTCCCTGATAAGAAACGGTTGTTGACTTAACAAGATCCTCGAACTGCTTGGCCTCAGCCGCACTAATGGCTTTGATCTCCACTTCAATATCATCCATGCTCATGTAGCTGCTCATCTCTTGCTTTTCGCCATTTTCGTCTATGTAGAATGGATTTTCCTGGGCTTTCTCAAGAACCGCATTGAAGGCTTTCTGGCTAACCGGCATATAAAACTCTATATTATCCTGATATTCATCAGTCAAAAAGTATCGCATAAACTGCCACGCAACATCTTTATGCTTACAGTTGCTGCTCATAGCAAGCTGTGTTGCAGGTTCAATGTAAGAAGTTCCGCCCAAAATTCCAGGCAGACCGTTATAAACAACATCGCCGCCAAAATATCCCTCTTTTGCAAAAACATATTCATCCATGCTGTTGACAGCCAGTAGATAAAGAATCGCCTTTTTTTCCCTATATAAAGAGCCCGACGTAGAATCGTCATATTCTTCCGGGAGGAGCTTGACGTACTCAAGCAGATTATAAAAGGCCTGATTCTTGAAATTACAGGTTCCCTTCTCCCTATCTACGCATTCCTCTGCAGCAATGGAATAAAAACTATGTGCTTCTTCTTTTGAATACACGCCAAACATAATAGCCGGATCTATATTTCTCTTTTCACAGATTTCCTTGTAATTGGACCAGTCCAAAGTCTCTCCAGCCATAAGGTCTGCAGATGCTATACCTGTGTAGATTGTGAACTGCGGAATGAGAGTGTAGAGCTTGCCTTTTTTCTTTCCACAATCAAGCACATTTTGAAGGTATTCGCCGGATGATAGTTCTTTATCATCTGCAAAATAGTCATCTAGAGGCTCAAAAAAGCCCTTATTCAAATACTTGTCAATGGGAATCATCTGCCCATAAATTTCAATAATATCAGGGGCCTCCCCCGACACGATATCAAGATCCAGCTTTTCAAGACCATCTATGCCTTCATTGCGGACGTAATCACCATAATCTTTGAGGACAATTCTGTACTCATCATTTGCCTTGTTGAAGTCTGCAACCGCTCTTCGTACGCTATCAGAGGCAAAATAAGCAGCCAGTGTAATCTGTGTCTTTTGCTGGTTTTCACCAGGTTTAGCCTTTGTCAATCTGCTAAAATCAAAGCCGTAATAATCCTGGTCATTCATGGCAACGAAAATATTCTCGTCGTCTTCCTCAAAAAAGTATCTGATACCAAAGTTATCAGTAATATCAGAGGAAAGATAATCGCAGATCTTCGTAGCCTCTTTATCGTCAATGTTAAGCCCATAGAGACCATCATATTGATTTATCAGGAAATCATATCTGATTCCCGGATAAATAGAATAGCCTTCTAGAATACCGCTTGGAACCTTATCCGTAAAATCTACAAAATCCTTTTTGGAAGTATCATATTTGTAAAAAGAGTTTTCGCCCGTCATATCGCCATCTATCAAATATAAATTGCCATCTCTCAGGGCAATAATCTGTCTTCTTGAAAACCTTTCGCCGGAATAATCCTTTACGAATTCACTATTAATACTCTCTGCCACGCCGGACTTTGGATCAAATACTATTATTCCCTTGCTTGATGAAGTCACTGCTCCAACGTTCTCGGCATAAACAAGTGACTCAAGTCCGTAGTAATTCTCGTTGATTTCCTCATCTACAAAAGTCTTCCAAATGACATCGCCCATAGGCGAGAGTTTGACTATGTACTGCTTATTCTCATAATAATCATATGAAGCCCCCTCGCTGATATCTTCATTACTATCAGTAGTCTCTTCACTTATAGCCGCATCAGCATCTGTATCTCCCTCATCAATCTCCGATTCCTTATCTATATCCTGAGCCGTGCTGTATACTCTCTCGATTACATAGAAATTACCATCTTTGTCCACTGCAAGAGAATTAAACCACGCACCCTCATCAACTTTTAGAGTAATTTCATTTCCTACTTCTTCTCCTGAAATTGCGATAATACTATAGGTAATAGGCTCATCGTCAAAGTGTACAGACTGCAATCCATATATTCCCTGCTCATTTTGACAAAGATAAGAAATATTTGCCCCTTTTGGCTTTTCATACTCTATTTCGTTCAAGTTGTAAATATTATGTTCTGCTTCGGCTGTATTATCATTCATAGGTGATGATGAAGCCGTTCCAAGATTTGAGTCAGTTTTTCCACACGCACAGCAAATAAAAGCTAATGCGCAAAAAAGTCCCAAGCTCCCCTTAAATTTTCTCATACTTTTATTTATTCCTTCCCAATCACTAATATTTTATCCCACCGGAATCATTCCTTCTGCCACAAAGAACTGATCCGTTACTGATATATCAAGACTTCCGTTCTGCTCTCTTACTAGATCCTGCACGCTTCTAAGGCCAATCCCATGATTATTCTGGCTCTTTTTCCCGAGGACATGTCCTCCTTCAACCCTGACGGGTCCATTATAAGTATTCTTGATCTGAAGGAAAAGAATTCCAGCGGAAAACTGCATTGTAAGCACAATTCTCTTTTCATCAGCCTGGGCTGCAGCTTCAATAGCATTTTCCAAGAGGTTTCCGACTATAACATTGAGCTTACATCTTGAAACATCTATGTCTTCAGGTATTTTAATATCGCAGTTTACGTCAATCTGGTGGTTCTTTGCATTGTCCAGAAGATAGTTTATCAGGCTGTCAGTTTCATATTCACCTGTATGTACCATCTGTTTCGAATCAACAAACGTCCTCCGCAGCTCATCAATATAGGTACAGATTTTTTCATCCTCGCCCTGTTTTGCAAGCCCTTCGATTTCAAACAGGTGATGCCTAAGATCATGGCGCAGGTTCTGTTCTTTTCTATTGGAGATTCGCATCAGCTCCATCTCATGCTTGTAGGCTTCCACTTCTCGCTCAAGATATATCTTCCTCATCCGGTCCCCGAGATTGATTGCAAGACTATTATAAAGAACAACTGATAAAGCTGAGATTCCAACAACACATATACAGGCTACCAATCTGTATATTCCTGTGAGTCTTCCGGTTATGCAGTATAAGACAATCGCCGCCATAATAGGAAAGCCTGATAACGCCAGCATCTCTTTTCCCACAATATCCCAGTTCCTGCCTCTTCGGATCATTACTCCAAATACTCTTTCAAATATCAGCAGAAAAACTACTGTAAACACAAAACTATAGAAATAATCCGAATCATTCAAAAAAGGCGTGGTAATGGCATAAGCCAGCATATCGCAGGCAGCACCTAGAACTGCAATCAGCAGACAGACCAGAATTTTCTTGATTATCCCGCCATCATACGCAAGGGATATTAGAAACATCAACAGAATATTCACTGCAAGGTTCACAACTGTGATGTGGAGCCATTCATTAACAAAGATAGTTCCCCAAAACCATATCAATGAGAAAATGGCTCTTTTTATTCTATTCTTAGAATCAAACTGAAAGAAATCCCCCATAAACTGCCTGATCACGAATATCAGACAGAAATTACATACAACATTTATCAGGTAATATTCCATTTAGCCCCCACAATGCATCTTTTTCCAGCGTAAAAAGATAGTATTTTTATAAGAATCAGCATATTTCCTGCTAATACTGATGTTCTCATCATTGTTCATGATCACATGATCACTTCCTGTCTTTTTTACAGCATTTAAGTTGACCACGTAGGAATTGTGTATCTGCAGAAAGTAATCCGGCAATCTTTTTAACTCATCTGACAGTTTGCCATAGTACTCTATGATCTCATCCCTGCAGACTATGTTGATCACTCGCTTGTTGCTCATGAAATAGAGAATCTCTTTACAGCAGATTGTGTTATTGGTTCTTCCGGACTTATATGTAAAATAGTCCTCTGATTCCCCAATTATCTCGAGACCACGCTTTATTGCCTTGAACAGTTCTTCCTTTTTAACAGGCTTAACAAGAAAATCCAGAGGCTGAACGGAAAAAAGCTTCATGGCATAAGTCTCTTTTGATGATACATATATGATCTGTGTATGGAAGTTCCTGTTTTCCTCCCGTAGAAATTTCCCGACATCGATACCGCTTAACCTTGCCAGTTCGATATCAAGAATCAAAAAGTCATAGGCAGCTCCGCACCTTATATGCTCAATAAGCGCTTCCCCTGTGTAAAAGACATCCGTTTCAAAGGAAACACCCATTTCATCAGAATTCTCTATAAATATCTTTTCTATCTCCTGACAGGTCAGCTCTTCATCGTCACAAATGGCTATCCTGAATTTGCTCATAAATACCTTTTCTCCAACACGTTTTCGTAGTATCACATTGGGATTATACCACCAGAGACGGCGGGAATGGACGTATATTGTAATAATTAACGGGCTATTTGTAATATTTGACAGAAAAAAATCTCAGCAAGCCTAAACCTGCTGAGATCATCATCTCATGTAAACGTCGAGGAACTTAATAACCGGAGCACTAGTGAAAAACAACCGAATAATCAGCATGCTTCTTTAACATCATCGTTATAGTACTGGGCCTGTGCATTCCACAGCTCATAATACTTTCCCGTTGTATCTGCAAGTAATTGCTCATGTGTACCTTTCTGAATAACGCCACCTTCATGGAAAACTGCTATTTCATCGCAGAACTTACATGATGAAAGTCTATGGCTGATGTATACCGCAGTCTTATCTCCAACTATATCGTTGAACTTGCTGTAAATCTCTGCCTCAGCCACCGGATCAAGAGCTGCAGTGGGCTCATCAAGAATGACAAATGGCGCATCCTTGTAAAGAGCTCTGGCAAGAGCAATCTTCTGGGCTTCTCCTCCGGAAACCTCAACGCCCTCCTTATCAAGCTTCTTATAAAGAAATGTATCCAGTCCTTTAGGAAGCTGCTTTAATCTATCAGCAAAGCCGGCTTTTTCAAGACATCTTGTAACTTCATCCCTGTCATAATCAGAGCTTGTAGCGACATTTTCTCCAAGAGGCATAGCAAAAAGCTTGAAATCCTGGAATACAATGGAAAAAATATTCATGTATTCATCATATCGATACTTCTTTATATCTATGCCATTTAAAAGAATTGTACCTTCTGTGGGATCATAGAGTCTGCATAAAAGCTTTATGAAGGTAGTCTTGCCACTTCCATTCATGCCGACAACAGCAAGCTTCTCTCCTACTGTAAACTTAAGATTTACGTTCTTCAGGGCATAATTATCACTTCCGGGATATTTGAAAGAAACGTCTCTAAACTCTACTTCATAGTGGGTATCGCTGCGTTTCTCTGTAGTAAGGCTTCCCTGATACATGTTGTTGGGATAGTCCAAGAACTCAAAAGTGTCAGCAAGGAATCTGGCATTGGCCCTAACATCTTCCAAAGCTGTGAGAAGCGTGTTAATTCCGAAGAATACTCCGGTAACAGCTCCAATATACTGTGTGGCAGAACCGATTGGAAACGCTCCGGCCCAGGCCTTAAGGCACACAAAAAGGTATACCACGCCAGTTACAATGCTTTGGCCTCCAGTAGAAATAAATGATACTAAGCCATACCTTCCCTTGAGTTTTTTAGCCAAAGAAGATTTTTCCGTAAATGCATCTCCCATATTCATGTATGTAGTGGTAATCTTGTCCTGCCTGTAGAGCCTGATATCGGCGGCTCTACTAGTGTCCTGAGAAAACCATCCATAAGCTGAAAACATCCTGTTTCCAAGTCTTGCATCATCAGCATAGCTGGACCAGGCCCTTTTTCTGATATTCATAAAGTAGCCCGCCATAGCAGAAGCCCCAACCATAAATGCTATTAATATAGCCGCAATTAATGGATTGTTCAAAAACAAATACTTTGTATTAGTAACCGGTAAAAGAAACAGCTTAACAGACAATACTAAACCGCAGGCAATAGATACCACTGCATCCATAAAACTTTCAAAAGCTGTCAAGGATCTAAAAAGGCCCCAGCCTGCCCAGTTATTGGACTGACATATCTGACTATGCAGATCAGCCACCTTTTGACTGTCGGCATCTACAAAATCCATACTGGCTTTTTTGTCTGCCAGAATCTTATATGTTGTATCCCAAAATCCATCATCCATCATGTCTTTCCATTTCTGGAAAAATGATGAAATAATAGCAAGAATCGCAGTCACAGAAAGAGTTATAATGACCGTTTTTGCTATATTTTCTCTTGATGCACCTTCTATGAGCAAATTTATTACCCTTGCAGAAAGATACATTGTCATAAAGGGCGTTCCTTTAACAAAAAGCTTGGATACAATAATAAGCCAAACGATATTTGTGTATTTAAGCCATATTTTAAGCGCTCTTATTTCACGCGATATTGCTGTCATCAAGGAAATCTGATTCTTCATAGTCTCCATCCTCCCTATAGTATTTGCTCTGAACGCCGTAAATTTCTGCATATTTGCCCCCGGCATTCATAAGCTCGTCATGTGTTCCTTCTTCTGTAATCTTTCCATCCTCCAGATATAGGATTCTGCTACAGAATCTTGTGGAAGCTAGTCTGTGGGAGATAAAAATAGACTGTTTTCCCTTTGTCATCTCATCATATTTAAGGTAAATATTATTCTCAGCAATTGGGTCAAGGGCTGCGGTAGGCTCATCCAGAATAACAACTGGAGAATCCTTGTAAAGAACCCTGGCCAGCATAAGCCTTTGTGTCTCTCCTCCTGAAAGCTCAAGACCATCCTCATGAACCTTACGAGTAATCTGTGATTTCACCCCTTTAGTTAGGCTATTAATCTTGTCAAGAAGTCCGGCTTGAGAAAGGCATTCCTCAAGCTTCTTTTCATCATATTCTCCCATTGTCTGTGTTACATTTTCTTGAATAGAAGCAGGAAGTACAGAAAATTCCTGAAACACAGCTGAAAAAATGTCATAGTACTCTCTTCTGTTGAACTCTCTTATGTCTATGTCATTTAAAAGCACCTGACCTTCTGTAGGATCAAGGAAACCTGCCAAAAGCTTTATTAATGTGGTTTTACCAGCACCATTAAGACCAACCACTGCAATCTTTTCTCCAGGATTTATCCTCAGATTCATTCTGGTAATTGTATCCTTCTCTGCCTCAGGATATCTGAAAGAGACATTCTTAAACTCAAAGACATAAGGCGCCGTAGGAATATTTTTTCCACCTTCAAATCTAAAAGGTTCTTCCCAGTCAAGGAACTCTCTGAGGATTGAGATGTCAAGACTCTGTCTGTGTAGCCTTAAAACTTTTTCAAGAATACCGCTTACCCATGCGGAGTATCCTGACACAGCTGCAAAATACAAAAGGAAATTCGATACAGAAATTCCCTTATTCAGCACCATCGATATAAGAACTGCATAAGCCACACCGTTCTTTAGGAATGTAAGGACGATGTCCAAAACACTGCCAATAAAAAACCTCTTCTCCCGCTGATAATTAAGGTTATATAGAAGTTTTCTGTTTTTTTGCCATAGTTCATTCGCCCAATCTGTTATTCCGAAAATTCGAATTTCCTTGGCATACTCTTTTTCAGAAAGAACATCCACACTATATCCCATTTTGTTGATAACTTCAGCTCTATCTTCCCTGTGTTTATAACTCCATTCTCCTAATTTGGCATTGACTGCAAAACCTATAGCTGTTAGAACAGTAACTACAGCAGCAATCCTTATATCAAGGCCTGTGATTAGTATCAGATAAAATATAAATCCCAGGATATTTGCCAGCAGCTCCTCCAACGTTTTCCATATTGCCTCAGCTGCCTCTCCATTACTGTTCACAGATTCATAAGAGCGCTTGGAAGCTTCTGTAAATTTTGTGTCATAAAGATTAGGATAAGATGTGCTACAACGTTTTTTCTCCAGATCAACTATTATTCCACTTCTTACTGCTACTCTTCCAAACATCGAGTTGGCGTTAAGATACTCAAGAGTTCCACTAAAGAAGATCATCGCAATGGCAAATATGACAACTCTGTAAATGAGCTGTCCCACACTCCCATTATTTTCAATAACCTGCAATATCAGAGGCGCTATAAGCATCTCCGTCACTGTCTTTCCAAATATTGAAAGTGCCACGCCAAGACACACCCAAAGTACAGTTTTATGACCATTCCATGCTCTTTTTACCATAAACGCCATATTGCTTGGAATCGAATATTTGGGTTTTCCTTTTTTCTTTCCCTGTTCTGTCATTTAGATTTCCCCATTTCTTTTTTCTATTGCTGTCAGCAATCATACCTTACCATACAAAAACACCCCCAAATCACTTTGGGGATGAATTGTCGATTTTGGGTGACGAATTGTATAGATTATTCCTGAGGAATCAGTATTTCTGTTGTAAATGCGCCGTCCTCACTGTTTCTGCTAAGGTATCCTCCAAGCCTTTCTACTATGCCATCCATTCTGATAAGCCCCAGACCATGGCCTTCACCCTTAGTAGTCCCAAAGAGCTTTCCAATCTTCTTTAGCTTTTTTCCTGCCGTGAGATTGGTGAAAGAAATATAAAGCTGACTGCCCTTCATATCCATATATACACGAATCATGCGCTGATCTATTGGAAGTTCCATGCTTGCTTCAATCGCATTATCAAAAAGATTTCCTATGATGCAGCATAGGTCCAGCTCCGACATCTTGAGTTTAACCGGTATATGAGCATCCACGCTTACATTTATGTCTTTTGACTGGGCCAGGGAAATCTTGCTGTTAAGAATCGCATCAGCCATAGCATTTCCTGTCTTAATGACTGTATCTACTGTGTTGAGATCAGTATCAAGCTCATCCAGATACGCTTTTATGCCATCCATGTCGCCGTTTGATGCAAGAGCCTTCATCATCTGAATATGATTGCGGTAGTCATGGCGCCAACCACGCATCTTCTTATACATGTTGTCGACTTCCTTATAATGGGTCTCAACAAGTTCTCTCTGGTACAGTTCTATTTGATTGTCGATTTTCTTAGAAAAAAATCTCATACATTCCCCAACATACTTAATTGAATTCTATTATTGCACGGTTAACCTTCTCGTAACTTCCTCTGGGAAGCGGTACTGTTTCTCCTGAATTGAAGAAAATATCCGTCTTTGTGACTTTGCTGATCTGTGTAAGATTGACGATGCATGAGCGTCCAACTCTGTAAAACCTCTCATCAAGCTCTTTTTCCACATCACTCAGAGTCTTCTTGATGGTGTACTCCTTATCCGCATGAACAGTGGTGTAGTTGCCTCTTACATCGATGAACTTGATTCTGTAAATAGGAACAAGATTAGTTTCACCGCCACTCTCAAGCATCAGTGCCTTTTCATCTTTGCCGAGTTTACTTACAGCACGGTCCAGCACTTCGCTAAGCTTCTCTTCCCTAACAGGCTTCATAAGATAATGCAGTGCCGATACTTCATATCCTTCAGCAATATAGTCCGAATATCCCGTTATGAATACGATCTGAGCACTGTCGTTGGTCTTTCTAAGCTCTTTTGCCAAAGAAACACCGTCCATCTGGCCCATCTCAATATCCAGCAAAAGAATCTGATAATCCTTACAGTCCTCATATTCAAAAAGGAACTCTTCTGCCGATGAAAACATGTGAATATCGGGCTTAACACCGCTCTTATTAGCCCAATCAGTTACGATATCTTTTATGAAATTTCTGTCTATCTCTGTATCATCACAGATTGCTATCTTGTATACGCTGCTCATCCAAAATACCTATCTCATTGCAAATCCATTCATACAATTCTACTACCGACTTATCGTCTGTAGCAACATGAATTCCCGGTAAAGCAGCTGTTCCCTCACGGGACAGATCAATATTCTCCATGCACCAGCAGCCTTCTTTCTCTCCTCTGTCCAGAATTCTGTCATGAACAGTCTGATGATCTGCTTCCAGTACAACTAAATGTGTATCAATACCGTCTTTGCGCAGATTCTCAATGATCCGATAAGAGTTCTGCCTAAGAAGTGTCATAGGTACAATAACATTCTTATGGAAATTCTCATGAATATCCTTTATAAGTTTGTAGCAAAAATCTCCCCACAGCTCATAATCTTCAAAAATAAAACCATACGGATGGTCAGGATAATTGTCGCGCACTGCATTTCCCACTGCTTCCGCGTCAAATATTATTGCATTATTCATCTTACCCTGCATATATTCCGCAAGTGTTGACTTTCCAACACCATATGGTCCACTAATCCAAATAACCATTTTAATCCTCTTCTTTCCGATCATAGCTGATTGATCATATCTTTAATTTCATTTACAGCAATCTGATCTTCAGCTTTAGTAAAGCTTTGTATCGCCTTCATAAAATATTCTTTTGCTGTATTTTTCTTACCTGCAACGACATATATTTCTCCCATGCCTCTGTAGGCACAACCTTCACACATAGGATCTTCTGATTTCTCAGCAAAAGAAATCGCTCTGTCCATCAATCTCGTTGCTTCATCACATATGTCCTTTTTTGACATAACATAGCCTTGCTCATACATATTTGCAGATAAGCTGCCATAATCATCCGGGAAATACTCAAGAATAATGCTTTCTTCATCACGAAAAATACTCAGTGCAGTATCATAGTTTTGTGCCATACGCTCGACCATCCCCAGCTGATGCAAATAAATATGCCTATCCTCATTGGATTGTGCCATTCCTACCAGCTTATTTGCATATTCTCTTGCTTTATCAAAATTTTCAGAAAAGCTTTCCACGTAAATAAGTCCCATCAGTATGGAACTCTCTAATAGAACATCATCTTTATCCAGCATAGAATAGCATTCATTATATACAGCTCTCGAATCATCATATCTCTTATTGTCAAAAAGACTCCATGCCTCAGATATCATATCCTGAATAGAACTCATAGTTTAGCCCTCCAAATATTTTATTATTAACTCACGGACTTCTTTGCGGAGACGAAACATTTTTATATAATCGATAAATTCTTTTTCGATTGCCGGAACCGGCACACCAAATACTGCTTTGAACGCATTCTGTCCACTGTTCACACAAGTCTTATAGAATTCAACATATTTATTCATCCCAAAGCGCTGAATCAGATAAGAAGTAAAAGCACCTGCAATAGGGTAAACCACTGTATCATCAAACTCACAGAAATATTCATTTTCAAGTAACGCCTCTACTGATGGCATTTTTCCTTCTTCCAGATACCAGCGTACCCATGTATAATTATCAATCCCCCACCAATAATGATCAAATGACATAGCCAATCCTTCCCTTATAAACTTTAAGGCAGGTCTCCCATACGAATATGAGATAATATGCGCGTCCTCATGAAATCCAATGCACTTTACTTTTTCATTATACACAGCATAAATATGATTCATGCCATCCTTGCTCATTGTATCAGGAAGTGCAAAACCATTACATGGTTCATCGTCATCATCGTCATTAATAATGGCATATTGTTTTCCTACTTCTTCTGGTGTGTCAAATAAATGATAATGAATTTTTCCATGTGCATCTGTTCCTAAACAATTGCTAATAAAGCTGTAGCAGCCTTCTTGGAGTGAAGAAATCTGGCTAATATCTCTTTCAGCAATACTATTCTCAACATAGTGAAATACATAATGGTCTGTTACTCGTTCCATGCATTATCTCCTTTTTAGTAAAATTTTCTCAAAAAAATGAGCCTGCTTTGCATACGCAAAACAGACTCACACTAATAAACCTATGTTGTATAAATAGGCTACGGAGCATGATAATCTGATATAAGCGCACACAAAGAAACTGCTTTTGCAGTCATTCAAAAAATATGTGTTCACCTAACCAAATTATCTAATAATCATCCCTTCACCTATTGCGCACTACTGCGCCCTTTCTTTATCTACATAGTATTATAGCAAAGGCCTTTTTGTATCTCAATCAATTTTATGTATCTCATTTACATAAAAAGCTATGCATCCATGCTGTTTTCTTACTATATCGGCAGTTTATCCCTTAAGCATCTCTGTTATGTCCTTTTTCGCAACGGCAACACCATCACCGATAATCTCCATAACATAATCCTCGCCTTTTTCACCACTAAATTACTTTCTTGCAAGGTTCTTTATTTTTTCTAAGTCCTCAGGGCATTTCAGATCATACATAAGATCAAATGCTTCATCGAAAAGTCGCATGTCGCATTTTGATATGTTTCCAGTAAGTTCAATTTCAAAAAGCCTGATCCTGTCTTTCTCTTCCTGCGTTGCATTTTCCCAATCTTCGATAAAAAGCTCTTTGCAGTTATCAATATTATCGAAATAGTAATTTGACTGTAACCTACTGCAGGCAGTAGGAAACTCTTTTCGCCTGATATACTCAAAAACACCTTCTGTTGCCCACTTTATCTCATGTGTAGGCATTCATTTTAGATCATATTTAGCAAAAACGCAGCCCACATAGTCCGCAGTTAGAAGCATTCCGTAGAATGTGTCAAAGCTATACTGAAGCGCCTTTACAAAAGGCTCTGCGAGATCGGCATACTCTTTATAATCTGACTTAAGCTCATCTCCAAGCTTAAGTGTCTCACTCATGTGATATAAAACCATTATTCTACTCTCCAATTCCTATCTTATATATCCATCCAAATTCCCTGATCATGGATAGATGCGCCTTCTACAGACTTATAAAATCTCTGTGCCTCATCATTATTAGCCATAAGCGCAATCAAAAGAGATACATTCTTAGCCTTAAGCTCTTTTCGTAGTTCGTCCAAAAGAGCCTGTGCAACCTTATTATGTCTTTCATTCTTAAGGACACATATCCAATCCAAATACGCAGAACAACATGATGCATCACTCCTGCTGGATATCAGAGATGCATCTATTCTACCAATTACTTTGTCATTTCGCACAGCTATATATGATATAGCCGTATCGAACCTGCTATCAGCAAAAGAACTAACTAAAGCATTCTTATAATTCTCATCCGGTTCCCAATAATATGTATCCGGCTCCTGTTTGCGAAGCTCTTTTTCATATTCAAGCACCATTTCTATGTGCTTTTCCTCAAATGGTATTATCTTGAAATCTTCCATTTTTTACTTCCTCATATAGTTACTCTTTGTAGAATTCGATACATTTCAAATATCGCCCCTCATCCGGATAAAAATCCGGACAAGCAACAAAACCATCTACAATAAGCTTTTCATTAATACATCCAAACAAAATATGCCAACATTCATTAGCTATCTCATCAACAGGAACTCCGTTTGCCATAGCTGTAATATTTAGGCCACTTAAGTTGGAAAATAGCTCTCGCACTGACTCCCAAATATGTTTTTCAAGAAGCTCCTCTATTTCCAGTATTATGGAAGTATCATTATCCATAAAAACAGGGACGCATGGTTTACCACCTTTGAAATAGCCAAACTGCTCCAAGGCTTCAACAGCCCTATAATCTGCTTCATCACCCATCAATAGCTTTACTGCAGCTTCAAGAAGATCACTTTGCGTTAATCCATCTGCAGCTTTATCTACAACTGAATATTTTGTAGTAAGTCTTTTCTGTTCTTTTAATCGAAAATACCGATAGCAATCAACTCTATCCCCATCGGCATCGCCAAATGATTGTAGAGCGCAGTGTGCGTCTTGAATCCTGTTATAGCTGCATAAGAGTTTTTTTGAGAATTCATCAAGTCCAGGAGCATTCTCATAAATCACGGATAAGTAATCAAGCCCTGAAATATGTTTTCTTCCTGTAGATATTATTCTTTCCTTTCCCAATTTATCCAAAAATAGCCCATCAAAGCACATTCCACAGATTACATGGTAAAGAAGAATCTCTGGAGAATAGCTATTATCTAATTTTTTTGCTAATGAATAATACTTTTCTCTGTATTGTTCAATTGTAGTTGCAATGGTAGCTGCCTTCTCTGAAAAGAAAGCCTGTAATGTCAATAAGTCTTTGCTTAAGAATACCGGCGAGTCAAAGAAAAGCTCTTCGTTCTCTTTGCGAAAGAGTCCTGCGGCTATAAGAGCATCAATTATTTCTGGTCCGAATAAACCACATGCATTATCATAATTTCTAAAACTTTTGTCCGTTTCAACCATCCATGTGAGTACTTTATCAGCAGATGTATTACATATCTTCCTTGGATTCAAAGGATTATCAGCCTCTTTTTCAGCATCAAAATTCTCGAATAGAAAATATGTAAAACGATGAATATTAAACTCAAACCACTCATCATCAGTTTGGGTAAATCCTATTGATTGGAACATGCGCTGGCTCTGAGTGTTGAAGGAATAGATATTTGCTTTTACCTTATCCATCCTCTTTTCCTTGGCAAGTTCGATCATATCCAGGATGCATTTACGCCCTATATGCCTGTTTTGATATTCTTTGCAAATTACAATTGCAAGCTCTGCATTATCCCTAAGTGATACATCCCCAACAAGCTTTCCCTTATATTGGACATAGTAGCAGTTGCCATGAGTGCTCAGAAAATCATACATAGCATGGAGTGTTTCCAGATCATAGACATGATCAATATTATCAACCTGCTTGCATACATCTAAGTCCTGATACCATGGCAAGGATTCCTCATCATTCCTGAAATATGGGATGAGCCTAATATCTTCGTCAACAGTTCTTGCATTCTTAATATTATCCCAATCTTTACGCCACAAGACATTGGTTATTAGCTCAATTTCTTCTAACTGCTCTTTACTCCAGAATTTGAATCCAAGCTTATCCTGTAAATGATGCGACGCTGCGTTAAATGATGTATATTCACAGTCAATATAATCCATTCCTCGAATAATAAATAGTTCATTAATTAAAGATCGTAGCGCCTCTTCCATGCAGCCTTTTCTGCGCATATCTTTGGATATGGCAAAAGATAGCGAGTAGCCTTTTTTTCCATAAACGGCTGCATCTTCCAATAAAGTCTTTACAGGAGGATGAATACATATATGTCCGATAGCTTTTCCAGTTTCATTGTCGATTACTGCTAGAAATTCTCTATTGTCTAATAGCCACTTGAAAGTTTCATGTGCTGATTTCCTATCACTGACATCGTTCAATCCCAGCATGTATTGTAATTCAGGGTCCATAATATATTCAAAGTAATCATCAAAGTCACTTGTTGCATATGGCCTTATACAAAGCCTCTTTGTTTCTATAGTCATATTGTTTCTCCGCTTTTCCTGTAAATAATCACGAATATTTTAGTCCATAATCCTTTTCCCAAAAATCCAAAATCCTACGATTCCAATAACCCCCATAACACAACCGGTCATAATAAAACTTAGTGACATTCCTGCTCTGGATACAAAGGCCGATGCAAAAAGAAATACTATCTCCACAAGGTTTACACCCATATTGTAAATGGACAGCACCTCTGCTCTGTAGTTCTCAAGGCCATTTGCGTCGATGACCTTGTTCTCGATCTCATCAAAAATATACGCGGGCACGCTCACTGCAAGGGGCAGGAATAGCATGATTGGAATGACGATCAGCACCTGATTCGACAAGCCAAACACTACCATCATTGCGCCAACCGCCAGGAATCCGAGCATGAAGGTCAAAAGATATTTCTTTTCATCGATTCTCTTAAGAAGCCTTTCAGAAAGGAGCTGAATCACCGAATAGCCAAGGATTATGGCGGTCATCCACTCTTCTGAAATTCCGATATTAAGCAGCTTATCAACATAAAAGAAATTGATAAGGAGAAAAGAGATGCTGACGCAGGCAAGGATCACTGAAATCGTTATGTTTTCCAGGTTTATGGCGAACTTTTTTATCTTCTTTTCCGTGATCTCTTTTTCTTTAAGATGCTTTTCCTTCTCAATTCCAAAACTTGCCAAAAGGCCCATGGAAGCAGAGATTACGGTAGCAACCATCAGGCCAACAATTCCGAAAAAGTGATAGAGCCCAGCGTAGGTTACCGCACTTACGATAAATCCTGCAGTTCCGCAGTTGCCGATTCGGGCATTCTTGATAACGTATTCCTCGGAATCGTACTGCTGATACAGGTACGCGCTCATGGTTCCTGAGGAAAAACCGATGGCGATACCCTCAATAACCACCTCTATCAAAAACACATTGAAGCTCCTGCTGATAAAAGCAAGAAGTAACAGGGTTCTGGCCATTAGCCACATAACCTGCGAAAGAACCAGAGTCTTTTTATAACCTATCTTGTCTGTGATCTTGCCCGTTGGAACCTCAAACAAAAATGTCATGATTGAAAGAAAAGCCTGCAAAAGAAAGAACTGTTCAAGGGATAAACCTGCCTTTGTCCTTACAAGCAGCGATACAGGTGAAAAGAAGACAAGACCTTCCATAAAGGCCATGACTTCCAGATTGTCTATTCGAAATGTGGTTTTCATGTCTATATTCTCCGTTTATTATTTTTCTAAAAGTTCTGCACGCAAAAAGACTGTAGTGCGTACATCTACAATCGGTACGCATTACAGTCTTGATTCATCACAAATAAACCCTATATGGATAAGGCACTTGAAAAATGTAATCATTCGACTTTAAGCGTACACAAACAAACCCGTAAAACAGGTTCTTCATTGTTTCCTATACACTTTTAGTCAAATAATTAACGTCTCACGTTCTCAACCTCGCATGTTAAAACTATTTATAACTCTATCACGCTACTAAAATGCAGTCAATCACTTTTATCTTACGATTCTTTGCTAATCAAAACCCTCGCCAGGATTAATTTATAATATATCAACCATCTTACATTCATTGCATATTTCTAAAAGTACTCTAAGTTCAGTTTGTAATAATGCGCATCAAAATAAGTTTCCTCTCCCCATTTTTTATAGCGCGTTTTTCTGTCCTCTAAAAATCCAAGTTTGTGAAGAAGTGCAACAGACGCAAGATTTATATCCGCGACTTCGCCCGTAATGGACTTGCCACCCTCTACCTTGACCCAACTAACTATTGCATCAACCATTTCGGTACCGAGGCCTTTCTTCCAGTAATCTTTTGCGATGCAATATCCTATATCGTAATTATCATCCTCAGGAAATATGCAGCAGGTACCAACAGGACTACCATTTTCTTTCAACTCAGCAATCAGATAATATCCCTCTGAGCTATCTTCCATTTCATCAACACATTTGAGATACTCTTCATCCATATTCTCGCGGACAGGGTCGCTCATATACTTTCCATTTTCTTTGTCTCCCCACAGAGACAGCGTAAAGTCTTTATCAGATTTATTCCAAGAGCGAATCGTCAATCTTGGTGTTTCCAAATTCTTGATAAGACGCATTGTGTATTGTTCTCCTTCGTAAACTTTGATTGGGAATGAACCATTCCCAAGGGTTTTATACCTCGTTACAATTTGTTATTTCATCATCCGCAAACCCTTGTAAATACTAAATTTGCAGATGTTTTATTTTCCCTTATGTTTTCCCTTGTGTTATATTGTCCCATAGCACTTTACGAGTGCTGATAAGGGAAAAACAAGGGAAAGATTTCGCGATAACACAATATAACACCTTATGGACAGTCGGACTGTTGAAATGCTTTTTATAATTTTCCTAATCAGTAAGCTTTATCCAGTATCGTTCTAGGTTAATCCCTTCATCCTGCAGACTTACTGTTGATTCATAAATACCGCCATTCTTTTGAATAGTTTTTCTACTTGCTTCATTATCATCAGTACATGTTATAAGGACATCTTTAATTCCCATCTCCTTGCACTTGGTTAATCCGATTTTAAGCATCTCGGTAGCATAGCCCTTACGGCGCTCGCTTGGTGCAACAGAATATCCGATATGTCCACCATATTTTTCAAGGAATTCGTTGAAATAGTGGCGTATTTGAAGCATTCCAACTATTTTGTTGTCATCTTCTTTTACATAAATGTATTGAGTTGCAGGTATCAAACCATCAGGTGCGGTTTCCTTCTTCTTGCTCAATATGCAGTACTCAACCCACTCTTTCGGATCCTCCATACGTCCAAGAGCTCCTGTACCATGTATAGAACCGCCTTCATCTAGGAACTCCTGTCTATAATCACGAATTTGGCTTTCATATTCACACGTAGGCTCAATAAATTTCATAGTTTAATCAACTCCTTTATCTTATTCGATTGGTATCTCAAATACTATCAGATCAATCCCTTTGTAGGTATATGTGCATTAATTCTAAAATTATTCTCTTGCTATTCATTACTGTCATAACGAAGATAATATATGTCATTCCCCTCGGAATATTCACTCCTGATAAACCCATGCTTTTCATAAAATCTTGCAGCGCCAAGATTGTCTTTATGGCATCCTAACACAATAGGACGTTCTCCAAAATCTTGGTATACTTTTATGATAGACTCTTCTATGATTCTTCCTCCCAATCCTTGTTTTCTCCAGTTTTTATCTATGAAAAATCCCATCAGGCGATAAAAAGGTTCCCGTTTAACCTGCGGTGGATCTGTTTCCCATGGAATTGCTTCACCAAGAAGGATAACTCCAATGTACGCTCCACCAGAACTCACTAAAAAAGTATGACCTAAACAACCATGTTCCACGCCATAGTCAGTGTTTTCCATGATTGTAGAGATACTGTCGACAAAAGCTTCAGAAACATCTGATCTGTCTATTTGGCAAGCAAGATCGTAATTGTCATGGGTTAACTCTTCGAATCTGATATCTTCAACTTCATTAAACGCTTTATCAAGTTCAATATCAGCAATGTGCTTGTACTCCATGCTTAAACCTTCCATTTTTATTTTCTTTCAGTTTTTGTTCATTAAAACTCTGGCAAGCGAGATGTGATTCCTCCGACAATAAAACGTCCCCTTAATCAATCCTGTACAAGCTTTCTCCTCCACTTCGCCAACGTTTAACTTAATCGGTTCTGAAATATTCATTAGTGACTTATTCTCTTTGCCCAATAACAGCAGTGTATACTCGCCATCCTCAACCTGAATCTCCCATACTTCAGCGTTAGGATCAAGCCCTGCAATCCTAAGCAACATAGATGCATCTTCTTTGATAGCATCATAATAGGATGATGTAATTATTGGTTCATCCATAAACTTATCATTTAATCTCATAAGCTGATTCCCCAGCTTCGAGTAATCTACACCGGCTTTCTTATATACACATCCCATAAAATCGCATAGGAAATCTTCACCAGCTATGCTGCTAAGCATAGTTTCGTAACAGTCCAAATCTTCTAGTGAATACTCTTCCTTATTAAGCATAAAGCGTAGCACAATCTGACCAAAGTGCGGAACTGCCACATACTCTTCAAATACACATTCATGGTTTGATTGTTTGTCCACTTCCTTTGCTATTTTATCTATTCTTTCTGTCAGCATCTCACTCGTAATAAACATAGTTTTTCGCCCCCATTAAAAAATTTTAGCCATTATAATCTCATCGCAATATGTTCCGTCTTTAAGCTTAAAAGCCCTTGGGTTCATGCCATATTCCTTAAAACCACTCTTTTTATAAAGATGCCTTGCTCTTTCATTATCGCTAAACACGCCAAGCTCAACCTGTTCAAAGCCATTCTTCTTAGCCTGCTCAAGAGCTATCTGCATCATGAAGGTCCCCAGTCCCATTCCTGTATATTTCTGTCTGATGGACATTCCAAGATACGCTCTGTGAAGGTACTTAACATGAGGTCTTACCGTTGTTACACCAAGATCTCCGATTACTTCATCCCCAACAAAAGCCGTTACCATAAAATCTCTTTCACTCTTTTCAACTTCATCGAGGATAACCGTAATTCTCTGTAAGTTCATCTGACCATCCTCCGGTTCCCTTGCCATGAAATGAGTCTCAGATGCAGTGGTTTCTCTGTGCGTTTTGACAAGTAGCGCATCCTCCGGACCTGCACTTCTAATGATTGCTCTTTCTCCATTAGGAAAAAGAAATGTTCTCTCCTCGATCTTCATGTTTTAACCTCCAACTGCATTTTTTGATAAAAAAAACCTCATCAAACCTAAAGTCTGACGAGGTCTTCTACCTTGCTATAAATGAATTTCTTAATAAGCTCAATTCATAATGCACTTTGCCTCGTCATTGTATACCAAAACAAACCCCTGAAAATCATTCACGAGCTTATCACCTACGGTATTAAAATCGACGAGCTGTCTGTTCATCATAAAACCAGCTTTTCCTTTCGAATATTAAAAGTAAGTATAATCGTCTTATAGTGGGCTGTCAATCAAGTTTTGTAATTTCTACTCTCTTAAGGCACTAGCATCAGTTTTTTCGTTTATCAATCCCATACTTCATAAATATCCCTCCCGAAAAACATGATGATGCAATTATATCTGCTCGTGTGACAAATTATAAGACTGAATTCTTACCCGCTATTTATGGTATATATAATGGAAGCCGAGATAATACGGATTCCCTTCCTTTTACTTTTTACGACACCTGCCATGCCAAGTATTCTTCGCATCTTTCACTTAATCCATCGATATACCTTCTCAATTGTTTTCTCATCGGCCATCTTGATAACGTAGTTGTCGCGGATTACTTTCTTTTCCCCGTTATCCATATACATAAGGAAGAACCGTGATGTAAGATAACCGTCGTAGCACCTGGCATCATATATGTTTACGCTGACCATCTCGTAAGGTCCGGTAAGAACGACCTCGCCATTCTTCACTGATGTTTCAACAATTCTTTTTGACTCATCGTTGAAAGCCTTAATCGCCTGCGTTACCTTCTGACGTTCATCTTCTGTCATTCCGATCTCATCATCAATCGAAGTGGCTGTAGCAAGTCTCTGAACAATGACAGGACGGTTGTCAGGACCGTAGTAATAATCCTTTGCCTCGATCATGGCATTGATCAAAAGTGCTCCGGTGTAATATCCGGATATCCTTATAGGGAAGAAGTATTCCGGCTGAAGCATAACCTTTCGCATGTCCTCAATCAACTTATCCGCTGCTATTTTATCAAGCTGTTTGAGAACTTGCCACTCAACAAAATTTGCACTTCCTTCAATTTCTTCGCCGCTACATTCATAGGAAAACTCATATGGGAACTTTTCCTGGCGATATTTCCTGCATGCCAGGAGTTCTTTGTATTTGTCAGCATCATATCCGTCAAGGAGATCCAACAACAACTTGTTTTCATGAAGTTTCACACTTAGGTTTTCTTCATCATAACGGTATTTGTACAAAGCTTCCATTTCTTTGGCGAAACACTTCCAGCCCTGTACATCTTGAAAAGCATGGAACATTTCATGAACGATTTTTGATGCGAATACCGGAATTGCAAGGTCTTCCTCAACTCTCCAGATAGCAATCACTTCGCCCTGAAATTCTATTGCCGTGTTAGCACAGAAATCTGCAGTCTTTTCAATATAGCTGCCGTTAAAATAGCATTCTTCATCGTTATACAGAGCAAACTTTAGAGGTTTAAATCCTTCCCATAGCTTTGAAAAATCAATTTGTGTTATGGCATCTGCAATTTTCTTATACAGATCTTCCAAATCAAAATGTTGTGTCGTATCCATATGTCCCGTTACTGCTCCTCCAATTCCTCAAGAATATGGATCATATCCTTGATAGATTCGCCTTTCTTGAGTTTTTCCTGCAAAGTGCGTTCGAGTTTCAGATATGATATTTTTTCAGGTACAAGTCCATCAGCAACTCCCGGGAACCGTTCCTTTATGTTGTCTACCATAATCTTTACCAGCTGCTTATTCAACACATCCGAATAGTTCTCTTTGCAGGCAAGAGCAGCTTTGTCGACCATTTCCTTAACCCCGTCTGTCGTGCAGTCTCCCTGTGCCACCACTCTGTCATAAATCAAAACCTGATATGCGTTAGCATCAAGATCCGTTCTGTCTCTAAAACGAAGAAGCGGCATGAGCATTCCTGCCTCACGAGCAAGATCATGTCTTTTTTCATTCACGTAATCGGTTTTAAGTCCCTCAACGATAATCGGAATAACATTTGCCCCAAACTCTAATGCCAAAGGCTCCGATGTTAAGTTAGCTTTAATATCCGCTGCGGCAAGAATATCGCCATTCTCTACGATAGCCTCATCCCTGCCAAGCAAAGTATCGGCACTTACACCAAGCACAGATGCAATTCCCGAAAGAACCATTATATCCGGAAGTCCGTTATCGCGTTCCCATTTGCTGACTGCCTGCGGTGTCACACCGATACGAGACGCAAACTCTTCCTGCGTCATTTTCTTCAACTGCCTGTAATAGCAGATTTTTTCACCAATACTGTTTTGCATTGATATGTACCTCCTTCTCATACATTGATTCTATCTTGTATGAATCCAGAAATAAAACAACTAACTGTTTACATTAACTCAACCCCATATACTAGAAAAATTTCTGTAAATAAAATCTCTATACAAGCCAAAATTAGAATCAGATTCATAATAATGCTCTTTAAACGCACTTAAATACATCTTCCGTTCCTCGGGATCAATGTCCTCATATCGATGAATAATGACATTTCCTGCCTTTTCTTCTTTAATTATCTCATCATAGACATTAAGGACATGGTCATTCATTATGACTGGAACATCACAACTACATTCCCATGTGTGGTCCTTCGTATTTTCAAGCTGAGTGTCTGAAATAGGACTATAGATAAATCCTTCTCGTCCTTCATATAAAACTCTCAGCTGATTGGGAAATCTTTCAAAATAATGCTGTTTTCCATCTTCACGCAGTCCCATGGTCACGAAGTTTTCTTCTCTTGATCTGCAGCACACCAACGCGTAAATTCTGTCTGTAGTAAAGTATGCAACCTTACCACCATCTTTATGAGATGTGGCATTTGCCCATATTTCATCAAGTCCACCAATTACACTTCCATGATATAGATTCATAAATCCCCCTCATAAATATTCCTTTTCTCCATTATCAGTTTTTCATACCATAAAACTAATTTTTGAAGTTCCTCAAGTGATATTGTATCTGCCAGTATTCCTTTCTTATTACCTTTCATGAAAACCAGAAAGTCACGTTGGATTTTTCTAAAAGATTCAGCAAGCTTGTTTTGTCCTGATATTTCAAGCATTGTAATCCCATCAAGTAGTATCGCTCTAAATATCACATCCATGGCTTCTTTATATTCTTCATCACTGTGAGGACTCTTGCTAAACTTTTCAATTTCAGAATACAGTTTTCTTAGAACCGAGGTGGACTGATCCAATATCTTTCTTTTATCATAATTCGATTTTGGGCACTCCAGAATTGAACCAACAATAGTTATATCATCTAACGCCTGTAGCAACTGCGTTTCATTAAAAACAATCTCTGTAGGGGCATCACTCCCATCTTTAATAGGATTATAAAAATGGTATTGCCCATCATATTTATGAAAAACGACTGCATGCTTTCCGCCATTTCCCTGCACATATACTCCAAGCATACATTTTCCATGAGCTTTCAGATATGAAGGAATGTTTTCCTTCTTTATATGATCCTCGTTCAAACATAATCCCTTGGGATTCAGATATAAGTCGAACCACTCTTTACCCTGAAGCATAGGCCCAGATAAGAATATTCCATCTTTCTCGGCAAAAATCAATGGCAGCCCTATCTCTATAGAAATATCCACATCTTCAGTTTCTATCCCTTTGTCTTCCAAAAGTATAGCTAGTGCCGTATAAGAACAAGAAGAATTGAAATGCATATATTTCATATCGTCCCCTCCACGATTCATATGCATATAACATTTAGCCTGCAACCAAATCAACCATATCATCGCAATATCGGTAATTCAAGGCTGTTACGAGGTTGCATTGTATGGTATAATTAATACAGAAAAGAGACAAGGGATGTGACTCTCACAATGAGCACATCCCTTCCGTGTTTTTATTTGTTCTTCTTAATCCCCTTTAATCTGGCAATTTCTCTGACATATCGATCCACCTGTTCCCCTTCGGTCACGTCATAGTCTTCCCTAAGGTTTTCAATCAGTCTCTGATAGTCCTTGATAGCCTTATCATATTCCTTCTGTGATTCATGGAGCTGTGCCATTGAGCAAAGTCCCTCTGCAATTCTTGGTTTTTCCTGCATGTCAAAAGACTTTTCGTAAGCCTTAATAGCCTCGTCATACATGCCAAGCTTAGCGTAGCCATCTCCCAAATCGCAAAATGCCTGCCACTCATCAGGAAACTCTTTTACCATCTTTTCCCAGGTCTCTTTTGCCTCTTCCACGCGACCTTTTCCAAAAGCTACGTCGCCTGTGTACAAGAGATACTGATGATTCTTTTTGGCTTTCTTTATCTGTTCGATATACGGAATCGCTTCATCATATCTGCCATCAGCAATCATGTTTTCCAAAAGAGCGTAAAGACAGCGGTAATTTTCTGGATATTTTTCCAACAGTTCTTTAAAAAAGCGAATCACTTCAAAATGGTTATCATACCACTCATCGCCGCAGACACCGCCTTTAGCTTCAAGGAAATCAACCCATCCGCCCTTGTCATCCGGATCCATCTCCAATACTTTTTGTGCATACTCCGAAGCAAGTTCGTGATCACTATGCGCTCTGTGGTTGTAAATACTTGCAAGATTTCCAAGAGCACGTAAATCCTTAGGATCCTGCTTAAGCCTTTCTTCCAAAAAGCTAATTGCCTGCCTAAATGTGTCGGGATGAATCCTTCTCTCGTTAAAGATCATGTTCTCGATGCGCTGCATCTGTTCTTCGTATGGAAGCTCAAAAAGCTCATCTATACTTACTCCAAAGAATATTGCAAGTTTTGGAAGCAGGGATATATCCGGGTCACTTGCTCCTGTCTCCCACTTGGAAACTGCCTGATACGATACCCCGAGATACTCAGCCAGTTCTTCCTGCTTTGCCTGTTTTTGTAATCTAAAATACTTAATCTGTTTGCCTATCATATAAAATCCTTCCTCAACCCAGTGTTGAATTTTTCTATAAAGGAATGGCCATCTCTTTTCTATAATCAGATTATAGGCACAGATTTTGTATGATACAATCGATAGTATTTTTAGTTTATTCTACCTTGGGTTGAATGATTATATATCTACTTTCAGGCACATCTTACCCTGCCATCCTTAATCTCAATAACTTTGTCATAACGAGCCCTATTTTCCGGTGTGACATGATGTGAAACCTGGATAAGTGTTCTTCCTTTCTGATTAAGAAGCATGTTTTCAATCTCAGATGCTGTCTCTTTATCAAGTGCACTTACTCCCTCGTCCAGAACAATGATATCTCTTCCGGCAAAAAGAGCTCTTGCTATAGCGATCCTCTGCTTCTGACCGCCTGATAAAAGGCATCCGTCGCTTCCAACCTTGTAATCAAAACCTTTGTCATTAACCATATCTTCGATCTGTGCTTCTTTTACAGTTTCTGAAAGTGCACGATCTTCCACCGCTCCCATAACAATGTTTTCCTTGATGCTCTCATTGAAAAGAAATACATTCTGCCATACAACAGCCGTTGTCTTTTTTAGCCTGTCAGAAGCAGTATTTGTTTCTTTTCCATCAATAAGGATTTTTCCTTCCTGTGGCACATAGTTACCACAGATCATGTTGATAAGTGTAGTCTTACCTGATCCACTGTCACCAACTATAAGATATTTCTTTCCTTTTTCTATGAATAGATCAATATCGCTAAGAACCTTTCTATCTTCATTTGGATATGAAAAAGAAGTTCCTTTAAAAGTAATGCTCTTCCACTCACCTGCAACAAGTTCCTTAGGGTCCTCCTTCATATCCGCTTCCTTTGTGTATTCTTCAATCTTATCCCAAATAGGAGTAAGTGCCTTTATTGCAGGAATAAGTGCAAAGAGCTGGAATAATGGCTGGCAAAAGCTACCGGAAACCTGTATTACGCCAACCATGCTTCCATAACTGATCCTTCCTGCATAGATAAAGTACCCTGCAAGAACACATATAACCATCTGCATAGCAAAAACAAGGCTATTTGAAGAAGTATTGTTTATTTCTTTCAATAGGCCAAAAGATCTTGCTTTCTTTATAAGATGACCATTACATTTATCATACTTTTGGCAACAATAATCCTCTTTCTGAAAAGATTTCGCAACCTCATATCCAGCCACCACTTCTGTGAGACTCTCTGTCATGTCTTCCTGAGCTTTTGATAACTCCTCGTTAGCAGCTGCAAGCTTTTTTGAAAAAAGTGTAGGAACCACAAACATAAGTCCCGTCATAGCAAACATGAAAACCGTAAATACCCAGGAATAGCTTGTCATGACAGTGATTGCCAGAATAAGCTGAACTATACATGCGATAATAGCCAGAATTGCTTCAATGTAGGTATCCTCAATCTTCTTTACATCATTCTGAACAAGGGATACATAGTCGCTTTCCTTATGTTTTTCAAAATTTATTGTATCTTTTCTTAAAATCTTCTTTACTATGGTGCTTCTGATCTCACCCATTACTTTCTGATTAAGCCTTACTTCGCTTAATGCCCGTAGAACACCTATCAATAAAAAAGCTCCAAAATAGACTACCGCCATATAGGCTGCAGTTCTTACATTTCCGGCAGTTGCCATGTCAATTACCTGTTGCAGCAAAAGACTTAAGCCCACAACAGCTCCCGCATAAATAGCAGCAAATAACGCTGCCACAACAAAACTTGCCATATGTTTTCTTAAAATACTCTTCATAACTATTACCTCCATTAGCATCATCTTTTTGATGAACCAAGTATGAAGCCTTGGGAAGAGACAATGTCAACAGGAGTATTATCAACGTTTTCACAGGTTAATTGAAAAAATCTTGGGTTGACCCAAGGTTTTTCTTATGCTTATCCTTTTTTCTTGAAGGAATAAATCCCATATTTAAGCTCTATATCAGTTTCTTTTTCAAGAACAGACCAGTCATCTGAATCTTTCCTATTGACCACTTTTTCTGTCAGATAAACTGACTTTTTATCCCATCCAAGCTCTTTTATGTCTGATAAAAATGTCTTCTCATCAGGAACCAATCCATTAGAATTAAGAAAAATAGTCTTAAAACAGTCCAGCTTAGCTTCATCCGATATAAATCTATACCGGCTGTGAGGTTGTTTTTCTATCACATCCACATCGTAGTCCTGCCACATGATATAGTCCATAGACGTATCAAAAGGTGCTTTTTCTAAAGTTCCTAAATACACAATAGTTTCTTTGGGAAATATATCTTCGCAAAAAACCTTGATATTGAGTGACTGTCTGCAATGAACAAAAAGCCTGGATTCCTTAGGAATAGACCTTATAATGGCGCTGTTAAGAAAACCGCATGCCTCGCCGTCAATCAAGACATTTTTTGCATCAGCACTATTTTCTGTAGTGATTTCCGACATCTTCTGAAAAAACTCTCTGGTGACTCTTACATAGTTTTTGTCGTTGTTTTCTATGTAATGCTCAGCCATCCGTTTCGTAGCTTCCCTGTCATACTCAATATCTTCAACAGGTGAATCTGACAGTATTCCATACTTCACATAGTAATGTCTTCCGCACCCCGGACATACAAGCTCTCCGCTCATTATCTCATTGTGCAAAAGATCCGGATTTAAAAGTTCCAGATTTTCTCTGCAATCAGCACATCTTAGCTGTGGCAAAAAAGATAATGAAAGCCCTCTTGAAAAACTTATTTCCTCAAATTTATACTCCGCAATCCGCTGCTCAATGAGCTTATTGATTTTTTTGAGTCTCCCTATTTCAGCTTTATTTTCTTCCAGCTTTTTCTCAAACTGCTCCTGAAAACTCCCAAGATATCTGAAAGAATTATGGGTATAAATACTCTGAAAAAGCAGATACGCTTTCATGTCTTCCAGCTTAAAATTCATGTTCTTAAGCAGTAATATGGTATCCATTACATCGCTGTCTATGTCTGAAAAATAATACTGTGTATTCTCTCGAAGCGGAGTCAATAGTCCTTCACTTATATAGTGTCTGACTGTATCAATCGTAACATTATGCTTTTTTGCAAATTCCCCAATCTTCATGTTATTTCATCCTTGTATGAGATTCTAAACAGTATTATAGCATTAAAAGATATGATATATTCAACTTAGTCCAACGCATAAATCCCATCATACATCGGCATCAATGCCTCATTCTTCTTGTGGCAAACGTTAATCACCATTGCATCCTCTTTAAGCAAAAGCTTCTCGATCTCATATGAGTTCTGCGCATCCAATGCACTTGTAACCTCATCAAGAAGATAAATCTGTGGCTTGGATAACATAGCTCTGGCGATAGTGATACGCTGTTTTTCCCCACCCGATAATTTCTCCGTTATCTCTGGTGTGATTTCCTGATTTCCGAAGCGTTCTAACAAATATCCCAGATTGAGTTTCTTTAGTATCGTCTGATACTGCGCATCAGATATTTCTCTTCCAAGGCAGATGTTCTCTTTGAGACTTTCATAGAAAAGATACGGCTCCTGCGGACACATTGCCATAAAGTGGGAACGCGCTTCAATAGGGATTTCTTTTAATTCTTTACCATTTATTCGGATATGTCCAACATAATCGCAGTCCGCAATTCCGGAAAGGAGCTTTAAAAGAGTAGATTTTCCGCTGCCACTTTCGCCGGTAATCATATATTTTTTACCCTTATCAAAAGACATACTTACGTCCTGAAGAATTTGTATTTCGCTTGTACTATATGAGAGTGCTTCAATAGAGATTCTCTCAACAGAAATATCTTCATGATCAGCATTTTCCTGCACTACCTGTTGCAGCATTTCTTCATAGCGTTTGTTTAAAGGGCGTACCTCATTTCTTGCATGGATAAGATATGATAGCACTTCAGCCGGAGCGGCAATTAGAGAGCCTAATGAAATAACTGCCACCAGGTCTCCAATTTGAATTGTTCCTTTAAGAACCAGCCACACCCCTACTATTAGCGTAACAACTTCCCTTGCAATCTGCGCAAAAGCTGATATCTGCGAAATAAACCAACGATACTTTGTTGTACCAAGTTCTTTACTATATGCTGTCTGGTTATTTAACTCAAGAATCTTTGCACTCTTTTCTCTATAGCCATAGAGCTTAATAATGGTTAACCCATCAAGGAAAGAAAGCAGCTTTGAATTATATTTCCCCAGAGCCTCAGCATAGGCCGCGCGGCTCTTTCCACTTGACTCCTTCAGTGCCTCAGGAATAAAGACTATCAGTCCGCTGGCTGTAACGATAATAGCTGCCATCATCCAATGAATCCTGAAAAGTGACAAAACAGCCAAAGCCAAAATACAGCAACACTTTGCTATGTCGATAGTTCCTGCATAATACTGCTCCACAACAGCAGGAATATCGTTGTTGATAAAAGAAGTTATTCCCGCCTTCTCTTCCTGACTTATGGCAGCCTTCTTTGTTATAGACAAATAAGCCACATCACGCATATGCTTTTTCTGCTTCATGTTATATAGATCAAAGAAAATACGGTCCATAGCATGCAAAACAAATTTCAGAATTCCAAGAAGTGCAAAGCTGAGGATATAAATTGATGCTCTGGCAGGTTCTTCCAGTACCTTATTGATCATTGCGCCAGACATGTTTGGAAGAAGGACACAAACAACAGAGAAAATGAGCCCTACTGTAAGAGCCAAGACAAATGGTATAGTTACATTCTTTTTCATGAATAATTCCTTTCTATGCAAAAATACATATGGCAAAAGCAGCATCATCACAGGAGATAAGTCTCCCAGATAACACCGCTTATTCTGTCATTTAAGAGATATTGCTACCTCTCATGTATTAAAGCTGAAATGCTTTGTTATTGCATAAAAAGTATCTTTTCATTTGAATGCACCTTTCATAGAAGTCATTAATGATTTTAACATTTATATTTTGCAAATTCTATCACGCAAAATATATATTCTTGCGTATATATACGTCATCGTATATAATATAGTTAAAAGGTGGTGATAGTATGTATATCAAACAATATCTTGAAGACAACCGAATATCAATCTACAAAGTAGCAAATACCGCACTGGTTGCTTACCCTACGGTTTTTAATATAGTTAATGGAAAAGTAGATATCTTAAATTGTGCTCTTGGAGTTGTTAAGAAAATTGCTGATGCTCTTAATCTCACTATCGACGAATTACTTACGCTATGCGATAAGAATCACTCTTTTGCTCTGTTCAGGGGCGAGCAATGTCATCTGGTTAACCGAATGGGTGAAATTGATTATGTTATAAAACTATTGGAATCCAAGAAGATTGATTATTACTGGAAGCTAGACATGAAAGCTGAAGCCTTTTATCTTCTTGCCATGCTTGACTACCTATGCAGACGTAATGAGCTTCCCATATGCAAAGACTACAACGAAATCCGGCAGTATAAGCTTGAAAAAATGATATTCCCAGCTGATACTGATCTATCTAACAAGTTGTTAGATAAAGATTCACGCAAAGATGCTCTTGATCATGCAATCCCAGAGTTCCTAGAATACAATATTGTTGAATGTGAGGTTTTATAATGGATAAGGTTGTATTTACCAAAGATAATATAGACAATCTCCTGTCGCAACTCGCTAAGGAGTTTAAAAAACTTAATGGCAGAAAGATGCCTGCCGAAATAGTTTTGGTTGGTGGTGCTGCCATAGTTACACAGTACGGCTTTAGAGCATCTACAACCGATATTGATGCAATAATTACTGCTTCATCTGTCATGAAAGATGCAATAAACATAGTAGGTGACAGAAACGGGTTACCAAATGGATGGATAAATCAAGATTTTATGAAAACAAGTTCATATTCAAGAAAGATAATTGAATTCTCAAAACATTACAGAACTTTTGCAAATATCCTTGATGTAAGAATCCTTCCATCTGAATACAACGTTGCTATGAAGCTTGCCTCTCTCAGACAATACAAATATGACATGTCAGATATCGTCGGAATAGTCCACTCTGAAAATATCCCTAGAGAAAAGATTGAAAAAGCAGTTGAGGATTTGTATGGAAGTTTAGATAAGATATCACATCCTGAAGATGCAAAAAAATTGTTAGACAGCATTTTCTCGGCTTCAAACCTAGAAGAACTATACAACAGCACCAGATCTTCTGAAGCTGATAATCATGTTGTGCTCAAAGAACTTGACGATAAATACCCTGAACTATTAAACCAAGGAAATATAGCAAGCGTGTTAGAAGCTGCAAAAAGAAAAAAAGCTGATCAGTAATACTTATCAATGGGATGGCTCAACTAGCCATCCCATTATTCATTAAGCTCAACTCACTAATCACACTTCAAACGTCACATCCTCACCGATCTCATAACTGTGAAGGACATTCTCCTGAAGCTTCTCCCTGAACTCCTTGGAGATTGGATAAGCAATGTCCTTGAACTGAGCCTTGCCGTTCTCATCAGTTGTCTTGAGCTTGAAACTCGGCATTGAAATGAAAAGGTTTCCTGTCTTGCTCTCGACGATTGAAATGTTTCTTACAGCAAAGCTGCTTCCAAAAGTAACTGTTGCTACTCCTTTAACTCCATTGTTTGTGTCCTGAAGTGCTTTTGTTCTGATATCAATTCTCATAATGTTTTTCTCCCCTCAATAATGAAAAAATTGTTTTTGAATTTTGTAGTTTTCTAAAAATGCACAAAATCTTTTTGCTCTGGGACGTTACCTTGGGACGACCATTGCCTTCGGCAAGGTCGCATGCAAGCAGTGCAAATGTAATACATTTGCGATTTTCGCTTTTACAACGAGGTCTCCGACCTCGAGCTTTTGCTCGGCTGTGCCTTCGCATTTTCTCCCTTTTCTGCTTCTTCTCTGGTTAGCAGAAGTTCAAGATTCTTCCTTGCAATAAGGTAATCTTTTCGCTCTTTTCTAAGCTGTACATACTGCTGAAAATCAGGTCTGTTTGCTTCGATAAGTTCGCCATACTCTTTACGGAGATCTGCCATTTTCGGGATTTTTCCTCCAGGCACTTTATTAAAAACTGCTTTTGCCTGCTTACGGATTTCCGGATCATCGCCGTTTTTTGAATAAGCAATGATTGCGTTTTGCAGCTCTTTGTTATCAGCCATTTTCTGATTTCTAGCTTTAATCCGGTTATTAAGTTCTTCGATTTCTGCATCCATGGAGTCTGTCCTCTTTACCAGTTCCTCATAAGATGAAATGCCATGCTCTTCCAAAAACAGCAGCACCTTGGCACGCTGCTTGAGGTTGAATTTTCTTGCCCAGTTCTCGTAGCCTTTGCCTTTTCCCTCGCGCATCTTTTTCTCGATATCAACAAGGAAGCTAAGGCTGTTATAATCAAGGCCGCTACTCTTGTTCTTTGCATTTCCTGCCCCATGAGTCTTGTTATGAGACTCATATCTCGACTCGATCACTGACAGGTTATTTTCAAGACAGAGCATATCTGAGATTCTGGAAAGTGCCATTCCACAGAAATAGAAATTCCGAAAGCGGCTTTTTCCATCAATCGCAATCGCGTTGAAAACGACATGATTATGGATATGATGCTTGTCAGTATGGGTGGTAACTATGAAAGCGTGCTTCCCTTTGGTGAACCTCATGGCCAATTCATATCCAATCTCATTTGCTCTTTCCGGTGTTATCTCTCCCGGCTTAAATGACTGCCTGATCTGATAGGCTATCACATCTTTCTTATGAGGATTACGGACATTACCCTCATAAATTTTCCGAGAAAGAAGAAACTGTTCCGTTATGGTATTGGGATCACAGCCATAGGTACTGACATACTTTTCTTCTTCCGTCTTTTTGCGGTCTCTGACATAGTCAAAGCTCCTATCAAGGCACTCCGCAACACTTTTAGAATGTATATGGTGCAAAGCTATCAGTCTTGTCGCTGCCATTCTTTTCCCCTTTCTGGCAAAACAAAAACAGCCTGCATTCCTTTGTACAGACTGTTCTTGCTTTAACCATATTGAATTATTAACGCTTTAAATTTCCCGATAAATAGTAAGCACTGAATCCAACAGATACTCACCAAACCCCATCGCGAGCATAACGCCTGCCAGCATCATACCGGCAATGAAAGTCATACAAATACCAAAGACGCAATGAGTCACGATATTGTAGATCAGGATCACAACGCCCAGAAAAAATGCAAGACCAGCAACAACTCCAGTCATGTTCACAAAGGCTTTTACAAAAAGGCTCAGTGTGAAAATGAAAAGAAATACCGGAAACAAAATAACCTTTAACAAAAATCTGCATACTCTCATGGCAATTACCTCCGCTGATGTCCAAACAAACGATGCTCTTATATCCATAATAAAAACAGAAATTGCATTTTGCCAAGGATGTCAAATATCTGTCTAGCTTATCTTTGAAAGCGCCAGCATCATCCCCTTAGTGTGTCCCCAAATCTCATCAAGGCGTTTTTGTAAATCCTTGATATCCTCATCATATACTTCTCCATAGGCATTTGCTTTTTTGGCATACTGATTAAGATTGTTTGAACACATTCTAAGAAGATAAACTATCTCACTAAATTCATCAGTACAGAGACGAACGCAATAACCATCCAGCAGCATCTTCCTCATGTAATTGCTTCTGGTAGTGATACCAGCTTCATTCATTTTGGCAAGAAGTCTGGTATATTCCTTATCGTTCAATCTCAAGGTGATCATGTGCGTGCGCTCTTGCATGACTTATTTTCTCCCTCTTAGCAGCCTCTTCCTCAAAAGTTCTCTGCCTTGTTTCTTCATACTCTCTGGCTCTTTTTACAGAAACCTCAGATGAGTAATCATCATCAGGATCATCTTCCCCATCATCGGGAACTGCATTTATGAGGCCATCAAAGTTATTGTCATTGGCTTCAATGGCATCCTCAGCAGCCTTTAGATAATTGTTTTTGGAATTGATTGTATGCGCTTCGAGTATGGCTTCTTCCTGCTCAGTGCGCTCCTCTTCCTTGTTTAATCTATCGTTTGCCTGATCTAGTCCACTCATGAGATCACCCCCTTAGCTTTTTTATAGTTTTCAAGCTTCTGAAGGACGGAGGGCCTTCCATCCTTCTTGCCCTTCTTTATCATCTGTTTCTTGCCCCGGAAAACTTCCTTTTTAGCGTCCACCAGTTCCCCCATTCTGACGCTGTAGCTTGAAAGATGCTCAGTCTTCTGGTTTGTCATAAGTTACCTCCGCTTTATCAAGTACACTGGATTCTTCATCTTCCTGATATCCACCATCAGGATCGCTCTTTTCTTTTTTTATGAAGTCATCCCTATTTGTATAAAGATAGAAGCCTCCAGCGCAGGCAAGAATTGCAATAATCACAAATATAAACAGATTTGAGTTATCCTTCTTTGGTTCCTCAGGCGGAATCTCTTCTACCGGTTCTTCCACTACAGGCTCAGGCTGCGGCTCTTCATCTTTTTCCTGAAGCTCCGCCACTTCCTCATCATCCATCAAAGACAAAAGATCTCTTTCATCAACGAGATTTAAGAAGTGAACTGTGTTCTCTCCGTCATCATCGCGATCAATGATGATATAAAAGATGTTGCCGTTTTTGGAAGAAACAGTGATGAACTGCTTGCCACTCTTGTCTGGATCTCCATAGTCATCAATAATGGTGAGATTCCCTTCAGGAGTCAGCGGTCCCATAGGCTCTTCAACTTCCTCAACAGGCTCAGGTGGAACTATCTCTATCTCTTCCTCCACCACTTCAGGATCAACTCTCGCAAACGCTGTTACCGGAGAAAAAGTCAGTGCCAGGCAAACAGCATTTAACATGATTACCATTGATTTATACTTCTTCATCTTCTATGTCCTCCTCTGTATTTTTGTCATTGACGATATCGCCAACGCTCTTATCACCGGGAAGATTTCCCTGTGTATAAGCAATAAGCTTCTGAAGTCCTTCAGGAGTTATATCCGCAGCCTTCATCATTTCATGGACTGCTGTTTTTTCTTCCTCCTGACACTTCTTTTCAAGTGCTCTGACTCTTGCATCACACTCAGCTTTTCTCTGTCTTGCTCTAGCAAGCTCAGCCTTGTATCTATCTAATCTCTCAAACATAATCTCCTCCTCAAGGAATCATTCTTCCATAGCATAAAAAGTGCTGTTTCCAGTACTTGGTGTTGATTGATGTGTAAGAAATAGGGTTACCGCAGTGGATCATCATTCCATCTCCCACATAAATACCTACGTGACTTGCTCCTGTCGTATCGTAGGTTTTCTGGAAAAAGATAAGGTCCCCGGGCTTTGCTTCTGACACAGGCACGTAAACGCTCCTACTCCTAAGGCCCTGTGCCGTTGTCCTTCCTACGTGATAGCCACAGTGGTTTAGTACCCAGCACACATACCCCGAACAGTCAAAGCCCGTAGTCGGATTACTACCTCCCCAGACATAAGCTCTTCCAAGATACTTCTCTGCTTCAGCTATCATGGCTGCAAACTGAGCATCAGAAAGCGCTTCGCCGGGAACATGGTAGTCCTCAGGATCATCAAGGTCTGAATAGATGTCAGCGAAAAGATATTCCTTATTACCCTTAGTAAGCAGAAGCAGGTCATAGTGAGATTTCTGCTTAGCAGTAAGCCCCATCTCTTCTATGACTTTGCCAAGGCTTCTGTTATCCAGCTTCACTTTAAGGATCTTTACCGTATACTCTTCTTCCTCTTCGTAGGTATATGACTCGTAGTAGCCGCCCTCCGGATTGGTATCATCAAATACCCAACGATATCCTGTCTTTTCAACAGTCCTTGTCCTCTTTTCTGTTCTCTTGGTATAAGTGAGCTTATACTGCTTCTCAAAGAGCTTCTTTATGACAGGCTTCATGTCTTTTCTCTTGAAGTCATCATATTTGACTGTCAGATAAGTTATGAGTTCATAAGGGTTATGACCTATCTCATCCAGCTCGTACTCATACTCGTCATAGCCCGGATAGAGCTTTTCAGTATCCTCTATCTTCTTACGCAGATCTTTTTCAAGCTTTCGATAATCGGTCTCGACTCCATGAATATCCTCATCATAGGCTGTATAGGTTGTTACAACGCTGCTGTCTGAAGTTCCGGGAAGCACCATAGCGCAGCTACCTAGCATAGCTGACAAAAGAACTATGATAAGCACCACCAAAAGAATTCCTATGACGATCTTGGGATTCTCCCTGAAGAAATTTGCAATGGCAGCCATAGCGTCACTGAGCTTTTCAGAGATCTTATTTACTACATTCTCAAGCCATGTAGCGCCTTCCCTGGCTGCTTCACGTTCCTTTTCCCTCTGGTAGTATGACTTTCTGGTTTTCTTTTTCTGAGCTGCCCTGGACTTTGCATTGGAGCCATCTTTTGGATTCTGCTCATTGGAATGCTTCTTTTCTTCCCCGTGTTCACGTTTAAGCTTTCTCTGATACAAGCCTTCGTTGATCCTGTCGGAAGCTTCATGAACAGTGCTTGCTCCCTCATGGATAACATCACCGGAAACATTCTTATCATCCTGCGTGCCACTGCTTCCTGCAGCCACAACTCCAGCTGCCCCGCTAATGACAGCAGTTCCAACACGGGCCGCCCCCTCTGCATCCTGGAGTGCCTTAATTCTGTTTGCCTCAGCTTTCATCTGAGCCTTTACGCCAAGGGCTTCCTCAGATTCAGCTCTGCCCTTTAAGACTTTCCTTCTCTCAGCCTTTATCTCATCCTCAGAAACACTGGTATCAACTCTCCCATGCTGGAGTTTTTTACCATACTGCTCTTTAGTGGCGGACTTCTTTCTGAAGGTCTTTTGATAGTGCATCTTATCATCCAACTGTCTATTCCTCCTTCTCTGCCTTATACCTCGCAAGGTCTGATGGCTTTGTTGTAAGGATCTTGTACAGCTCGATATCCTTGGGGAAGTGATCAACAAACGGTAGAATCACATTTCCAAAAAATAAAAGCCCTTCACCTTCTCCCGCCTGTGTGACGTGAGATAACTGGTGTGGGCTTATATTTAGCTTCTGAGCAAGGATTGCTCTGTCGCCTGATGCCTGATTCAGCATCAGTATGAATTCACAGTTCTCAAGGATATTCTCAATCTCCGGTGAAGAAAGAAGATCCTTGACGTTCTGTGTAATTGCTGTGGGTATGCCTCCCCACTTACGGAAACGCTTGTATATTTCTACGCTGTAGCTTGCTGTCTGCTTCTCCCTTAAGAGTAAATGGAACTCGTCCATGTAGTAGCGGGTACTACGCATGGAAGCTCTATTCTCAGTAACCCTTCCCCATACCTGATCCTGAACAATGAGCATTCCAATCTTTTTAAGCTGCTTACCAAGGTCCTTGATGTCGTAGCATACAAGGCGGTTGTTAATGTCTACATTGGTCCTGTGGTTGAAGACATTAAGGGAACCGGAAACATAAATCTCAAGAGCAGTTGCCAGGTTGTGGGCTTCCTTCTCATCCTGATTTAAAAGCTCAAGATAAAGGTCCTCAAGAAGCGGCATATTCTCAGGTCTTGGATCATCGAAGTATCTGTTATAGATCTTGTGAACACATCTGTCTATAACGGTCTTCTCTATGGGCATGAGTCCGTCTTTTCCACCGATGACAAGCTCGCACAAAGACAGTATGAAATCTGCCTTAAGAGCTATTGGGTTGTCGTCATCGGAATAGTTCTGGTTGATATCCATGGGATTGATATACTGATTGGAATTAGGACTTACCTTGATGACCTGACCATTGAACTTCTCAACAAGAGGCGAATACTCTCCCTCAGGATCACAGACGATTATGTCATCGTCAGTAGAAAGCATCACGTTTGCCATCTCTCTTTTCGCTGCAAAAGACTTTCCGGAACCGGGAGTACCAAGAATCAGTCCATTTGGATTCTTTAGCTTCTTTCTGTCAGCCATGATAAGGTTGTTGGAAAGAGCGTTAAGCCCGTAGTACAGCGATTCATCTCCCTCCTGGAAAAGCTCCTGAGTTGTGAAAGGTATCATGATTGCTGAGCTTGATGTTGTCATGCCTCGCTGGATCTCGATATGGTTATGAGCAAGAGGAAGGCTGCTCATAAGCCCCATCTCCTGCTGGAAGTCAAGGCGTACCAATGAGCAGGTATGCTTCTGAGCAATACTCTTTGCCTGAAAGACATTGTTCTCAAGCTCTCTTTCAGTTTTTCCGGTATTCATGATAAGGAATGTTATGAGGAACATTCTCTCATTCTGTCCCTGAAGCTCACGAAGAAGTGCCTTTGCATCCTTACCATAAGTGGCAAGGTCTGATGGAATGATGTCCATGTCATAGCCTGAGCGGACAGCTTTTTTCTGTTCCTCAATCTTACTGCGGTCCAGCTCTGTGATCGTGCGCTTTACCTTTTTGATGGCAACGTTCTGATCTACTGACTGCATGTGGATTGTGAGAACCTGTGATGAATCCATGGAAAGAAAATCGCAGAGCATCTCATCATTTATCTCGGATGCAGTGATAGACAGATAGCTCATGGCACAATACAGATCTCCCATCATAAACATCTTTCTCTTAGGAAATGAAAGGCTGCTTGGAACAATGAAGTCCTTTGGGCCAAGTCCCCTCTCTGTACACCACTTCCAGTCAAACATGAATCTGTCCTCATCCCCCATATGGAAGATGTCATGCATGACTTTCAGCCTCTCTTTTCCATTGAGAGTGTTTGCCAATACTCCCAGATGTTTGAAGTTATTCAGGATATCCGTCTCAATCCTGAAAAGCCTTGGCTTTGCTTCCTTGATAGAAGGAGCATGAATACCAAAGGTAAGATACTTGGTCTTGGTAAGACCGTTGTTGCCCTTCTCAAACTGAGTCTTAAGAACAGATGAATACTGTTCTCTGGTGTCGTTGAAAGAATCACCTCTTAAAGGAATCCTTATGCTCTTTTCAAACTTGGAGCCATCAGTGCTGACGTTAAGAAATGTCAGCGAAAACTCTACAGAGCTGTCAAAGAAGTTAAGGAAGCTGCACCACTCCTCAAAGATGGTGGTCTTGTCCTCTTCCTGTGCCAGCTTGTAGTTAATGTCCTGAAACTGAATGGTCTTTGAATAAAAGTCCCCATACTCCCTGCAGATACCGCTTGGGAACATTCTCTCAAAAGTCACTGATTCCTGTGCTGAATGTGGTACTTTATCAGCCTTCTTAGCATCCGCTATGACCTTTTCTATCTTTTTCTTTTCTTTGGAAGATAGACGAACGGGAACCTTCAGGTCACGTTTTCTTTTTCTTCTGAACAAATGAAATGACAATGTCCTCTACCTCCTCATTAAGTCTCTTCTGCCTCATAAGGGCAGCATAATAATTTCTGGTCCTATAAGGGCGTTCCTTAGGCCTTTTGAATCCCCACTCTATCATGTGCTTAAAAATTGTCTCGCAGTTCATACCATCCTTTTCATAAAGAGCTACAAAGAAAAATGGCAGCATCAAGAACATCATCACTAATGTAGCTGTGCTGATATCCGAAGCCATCTCTTTTACGAAGAAAAAAGACGGTACTCCTACAAGTGCCGCCAGTGAGAAGCATATGATCTGTCTTTTGGTGAGGTTGAGAATGAATTTCTCTTTGACCTTGGAAAGATCCCTGGGAACCGATACAAAATTTGCCATATCTGTTAGCCCCCCTTGTCTTTACCTTGCACTAAAAATACTCTTTGAAATGGAACTGGTCTTTAGAAGCGAGAAGCACAAAAGGATCGTGTAACCCAGTACTCCCCACATAGAACCCACGATGTCAGATGAAAATGCCACAGACTTTATGAGTGCTGCATATATGGCTACGCAGACCATGATAAGGAATCCCTGAAATCCAAGAGCAAAAAGCCCCCTTACATAGTTCTGTCCGATCTGACTCTGCTCCCTGTTTCCAAAGGTAGCAAATGGGATAGGCGCAAGGCTGATGGTCAGGTAAATCTCCAACATACGTCCATAGACCACCACAAAGATAAATGCAGCCAGTATCCTCGTTGCCAGATTTACAAACATAACCATGAAAAATATTCCGAACAGCTCCGCCGGATCCATGGCTTCAAGGGTTGACCTCATAGTTGCCAGTGCTGAATCATCAATCGCCGTGGAAGCAGCAATCAATCCTCCGCTTTTACTGACTACATGCTGAGCCACATCGAACACAGCCATTGAAAAATCAAAGCAGTGAGTGATCAGCATCACAGCTACATAAGTCTTAAACATCCATTTAAAGAATATCCATGTTTCAAAGTTTGCGAGGTTGTTATGGGCAGTTATGAGCTGTATCAGTTCATAGCAGGCTATAAACGTAAGGACCATCCCAGCAATAGGCATAATAACCGTCTCCGAAAGGTTCCTGATCATGGTAAATACTCCCGGCTGAAATGCCGAAGGAGTTTTCCCTACCTGAACTGTAATGTCTGCAACCTGGCTATTAACACCATTGAACATGCCGACCATTGTGCTCATAACTCCATCAACAAGTAAAGACTTAAGCCAGGCGGCAAGTTCTTCTAGTACTCTATCCATAGAATGCTACCTCCAAGTCTTTGTTTATACAGAGTTAAAGGTCCGGAAATGCTGACACTTCCGAACCTTTCTTCTCTGTATTATCCAATATGAAATTTTCAGCCCTGCATCTTGCTATAGCGCGGCAGGTCGCGCTCTCCTCTCTTCAGGAATCAGAAGAGTCCTGCAAGAAGAGGAATGAGCTTCACACCGATAAGGCAGACACCGCCACCAGCCATGAGCTGCTTGATTCCCTGGCTCTTAGCTCCAGGGTTGTCGTTGCCGTAACCCTCGAGGAGGTTGATACCGCCCCATACGCCAAGGCCAGCGCCAAGTGCGATTACAAGTGTCTGCAATACAGTGATCATGTTAGTGAAGAACGTCATATGTGTGAAAACCAAAAACGCAGATAATTGTTTTTTTGTCGTTTTTTGTATTTTGTGCAAAACCCAAATATAAAAAGAGCCGTTTTTTGTCTCAAAATACGGCTCTTCCTAACTGCGTTTTTGGTATCCTCCTTATAAAATGAATTTATTTGGGTTCCGCAGCTTATTTGAGTTTTCATGTCATTGCCCCTTTCTCGTGCTATAATTTGCATGAGTCTTAGGACTCGCCTGCATCCGGTGCTCATAGTTTGCCGACCATCTGCGCCGGGTGCTCTTAGACTGAAACTCAATCCAATATTCAGTTGTAATGCTCTAATGCTTGTAATCAGGTGACCTTATCCTAACCATCCTTACCTCCACGAAAAAAGGACCGCGAAGTTCTGCAGTCCTTTTCACAAAATAGCTCTTATAGTAGCTACATTATTAAGTTACATTTTGTTATCAAAAATACCTGTCGTTATGATTTACTTTCTCGATCAATCTTTTCAAGAGTGTCATTAAGAATCTCTTTTCTCAAATCTGTCAGCCATTCTGAGAAAGCCACAGTATCGAATGCGTATGTCTTGTTAAGGTCGAATTCATTATCCGCCCATGTATTGAGGGGCGATTCATTATGCTGTATCAGCGCTTCCAACTTATCCAGTGACTTATAAATCTTTGCCTCTTTTGTCTCCTGGGCATCCATTTCCTTATATAATGCAGAAATATCCTCAGATAATTCCTTCGGGAGTGACTTAACCCACTGGTCAAGCAGTGAATCTTCTACTTCCCTATCTGAATCTGTTTTTACAAAAGTCGGAATATCTCCTGTAAAACATTCCCCAAGATCATGGATCAGACACATATCAACAACCTTATCAATGTCTACATCCGTAAACTCATGTTTAAGCAGGAATGCCATTAACGATATCCTCCAGCTATGCTCGGCTACGCTTTCTGTTCTTCCCTTTGTAGTTGTGCAATGACGTGGTGTATCCTTCAGCCTTTCCGCAACATGCAATATTTCCAAGTATTCCCTCGCATTCATACGCATCCTCCTCAAATCTTCTTTTTTCTCATTCTAACATAAGCGATCCATAGGAAAAAATGATTTATTTTATGGTACTATCCTCGTCCTTGAAGGTAGCTGCCCTGAGCAGTATGGACAACCATGGCCTTTATTATGTGCATTGAGATTACTCCTGTAACTATGGCCATTAGGGCATTTCCACCACACCTTTCGGTTACTGTGAGGAAGGATTTCATCCGGGCTGAGATCAACATTTCTCTCGTAATCCCACTCTTTGGTATAATCACGGGCCTGATCAGCAAGCGAGTTGAATCCTTTTAAAGCCAGTCTGCCAGCACAGTATGGGCAGCCAACACCCTGATGCCTGGAATAAACACTGAGCTTGTACCTATGACCAACGCTGCACATCCAGTGAACTGTTCTCCCAGTCATGAAAGTAACATCCTCCGGAGTGAGACTTCCGTTAGACTCATAATCCCAATCCCTTGCTATATCAGGGTGGATACTCTTAAGATCATTATATCCAACAAGCACCCTCCTGTTGCTACATATGGGACATCCATTTCTTACAGCATCACTTACTTTGGATTGCCAGCTATGTCCTTTATCACACTTCCACCATGCAGATATCCTTGAAGTAGAAGCTATGGAATTAGGATCTATATCCGTATTCTTTTCGTAATCCCAACTTTTCGCTATAACATCAGGATGCTTGGTCTTCAGGTCATTGAACCCAGGCAGTATATCTTTTCCAACGCAGTATGGACAGCCTGTCCCACTCATTCTCCCCACAACAGTAGCTTTCCAGTTATGACCTTTGCTGCACTTCCACCAGAATTTCCTGGAGCTTCCTGCAGTGACTGAATCAGGTTTTTCACTGTTCTTTTCAGTGTCCCACTCTTCTGTGAGAAGTGGGTTGATAGTTGTAAGATCATTAAAACCCTTGACAACCTTTCTGCCTGTGCAAACCGGACATTTTCTCCCACTCACACGGGATGCAACAGAAGCCTTCCAGCTATGCCCTTTATCGCACTTCCACCATACAAGTCTGCTTGTCCCAGCAGAAACTGTCTGAGGAGACTCAACTTTATTTTTGGAGTAGTCCCATTCGTCCAGCAGTTTAGGTTTAACAGTAGCAAGATCATTGAAGCCTGTAAGAACCATAGTTCCTGCACAATAAGGGCAGCCATTCCCATTTTTTCTTGAGTATATGACAGCCTCCCAGCTGTGTCCTTTAGAGCATCTCCACCATACCTTCATATCCTTTCCTGCAGTGACATTCTCTGGAGTCCATTCTCCATTCTTTTCATAATCCCATTCTAAAGCCAGCTCGGGATTAGTGGTTACAAGATCGTTGAAACCAGTCCACACCTTCTGTCCTGCGCAGTAAGGGCAGCCTCTTTCCTTAAAAACACGTGCGTTTATTGTAGCCTGCCAGGTATGTCCATGAGTACATTTCCACCATACCGGCTCCTTTGATGCATAAGTGAGTTCATCAGGTGTAAACTGATTTTTCTCATAATCCCATTCCAAAGCCAGTTCTGGATTATAGCTTGCAAGGTCGTTTTCACCCTGCCTTACATTTGCAGACAGTGCCTCGCATTTCGGACAGCCATGTCCTGCCTTCCTGTGATAAACAGCCGTTTTCCAACTGTGTCCCCTGCTACATATCCACCATACTTTCTTATCACATCCGCTAAGGATTTCTGTCGGCTTAAGATCACCATTCCTTTCATAATCCCACTGGGCAGCGACTTCCGGCATGGTAGTAGCAAGGTCATTATATCCTGGCCATGCCTTCCTGCCTTCACAATATGGACAGCCATAACCACGTACTGCCCTGGTATTTATAATGGCATCCCAGCTATGCCCTTCACTGCATTTCCACCATGCTCTTATACCGGAACCAGGCATTACATCTTCCGGATTACGTCCTGCATTTTTCTCTGTATCCCATTCCATGGCAAGTTCAGGATTTAACGTCCTAAGGTCATTAACGCCCTTTATAAGCTTACTCATACGAATCCACCTGCCTCTCCAGCTCCTCAATCAATCTGTCCGTGGCAGACTTTCTCGTCTCTGTCTTTACCTGTTCCCCATCAAATGGCAGCGGACGTTTTCCTTCAATAAGCTTATTAAATGCATCGGGTCTGACAATCTTGTTGTCATCCGTCTGTATATGATGCTCCCTGAGAATCTGGTGGGCTATTTCGGGATAGACATTTTCCCTGATATAGCCGCGAAGGTATACATTCTGACGTTTTTCGGCATTAAGCTCCTTCTTTGTGTCCGCAAGCCCGGCCTCATTTTCCTGAGCAAGTTTCCTGTACTTTCTGACCTCAGCACGGTCTTTCTCTCTTTCCTGCAGAAGCCTGTTATACTTGTCAGACACATCAACAAGTTCAAGGTATGCCTTTTTCCAGTAAGCATCAATTTCATAAAGGTGCTTTATCAGCTCATCCAATGAATGGCACTGTTTTATAATTCCCTCCACATCAAGACTTTTATAAGCTACAATACCCTTGTCTTTTAGGGAGTCATGCAGGCTTTCTTTAAGCTCATCTATATGTTTCCTTACCTCTTCATCCCTCCGGAAATGGTAGCCTTCAAAGTCATAACCATTTCTGGTGGCATACTGTGCAATGCGGTTAAACATGAGCTTTCCAGGATCTCCACCAACTTCTTCCTTAAAATACTCATCGACTATGCTTATAAGCTGCGATGAATCTGCCTTTCTTGGTCTCCCCATCAGTTGCCACCTCCACGATATTTTCTTTTCAAAAGTTCTGCATATGAGCCTGCGTCTGCATGAAGTTTTAAGATGGACGATGCTATATCCTCCTGATACCCCATGCCCTTACGGACCAGTTCTATCATCTGCATCAGGTACTCTCCGTCCCTGTCCACAGCCTTCTTACGCTCACTGCTAAGGCTCAGCACCAGCCCCGGATTCTCAGGATAGAAGTGCCTGCAGTTGGTGCATTCACCAAGAGCATGCGTGCCGTTAAAATCCTTAAGGCAGTCATCTATACTTCCCGCAGCCATACAACAGGAATCACACCAGCCATCCTGAACGCGGATGCAATCCTTAGGAAGGTCAACCCAGTAATTCTGTGAGCCCAAAAGCTCGGCTCCATTACCCCAGCCATGATATTTTTCATATACAATGCTCTCAACTATACCTGAAAGATTCCCATAATAGTGGGCGCTTGACGCTATGTTCTCGTGACCTGCAAGTTCCTTACAGATAACTGGAGATCCTCCTGATAATATGAGGTTTATCATAGCAAGATGCCTTGTATCTCCAAGGTGAACGGGATAATCAGCATCGCCCATTATCTCCTTGCACAGGCTACGGAGTCTCTCACGGGCATGTCCGTAATTAAGGTAATCCGCACAGCGTACATCATCAGATATCAGAAACAGTGTCCCGAGGCCAGCCCTGGCATATCCTGTATTCTCCACCTTAAGGTTCTGATACCACGATACCTCTTTATAAAGGTGTTCGGGTATCTCATATCTGAACAGCTCATAGTCAGCCTCTACCCTGTATGCCAGTTTACGTCTGCCTTTCTTCAGCTTCGTCCTGCGGATTGTAAGAAAGTATTTTCCGCCCTCTTCAGCAAGGCAGTCATGTGGTGTAAGCAAAAACTCCGTAACCCTGAGAGGCAGTATTGAAGTGACATCCCACCACATATATATGGGAAAGTAGAATACTTTGTCCTGCATGCTGCAGCTTTCCCAGAACTCCCTTATAGCCTTGTCGAAACGAAGGTAGTATTTGAAATCGGCAAGTGTCCGGGTTGCCGAATAATTCTTCTGATAGCTGAACTCTTCCAGATCATCTATGACTGAATCACGTGTAACACCTCCCTCCGGCAGGAGTTTCAAAAGATTCAGGACATGTGCCTTTCCATCCTCATCAAGCTCCAGAACATCTTCATAATCCATTCCGGCCACATCCCTGAAAAGCCTTGTAATGATCATAAGTGTGGCTCTTGCATATGTTCCAAGGTTCAGTGCTACATAAGCCTTTATTGAATCCCTGTAACACTCAAAAGTGCAGTCTGTCCATTTCTCTGCATGCTCCACATATGCCGTTTCATCGATGCTAAATATAAGAGTGCTGTTACGCAGATCATCTGAAAGATGCCATGCATCATCATCGTATCTGCCTCCAAAAATACCCCCCTTCATTCTGAATCTGCCAAAGTTTGCCCTAGCTGCTTTTATAGTTTCGTCATCCAGGACTGTAATTGTCTGGAATCGGGAATAACCTTCTTTAATTTCTTCCTGCATCATCATCTGTGATCCTGCGCCCCCTTTCCGTGATCTCCAATATAGTCTCCATATCCGCATTGGGATACATCATCTGTATGCTTGATATAACCTCTGAAACACCTGGAATAATACCATTCTTCAAAAGCTTTTTTATTCTGTCCTTCTCCGTCCCTTCAGCTGATTCCAATCTGGTACAGAGCGCCCTGTATTCCCTCATCAGTATCTGGACTGATGATTTGGTATATATCTCATACCTGCATCCCATGCACCCACTTCTTGAGGGTTCCACACATCCATGATCTGCAGCCGTCATGAGGCACAGGAACTTGTCTGACTTTGCAGGAGCTGCACCCGCAGCAATCCTCTGCATTACGATTCCTATGTCTTTACGATCCTTTCCGTTCATGGCAGTTTCAACAACTTCCCCTGCCTTATAAAATGAGTTTGTAACCGTCTCCGTTATCTCTTCTAACTGGAGTGCACTCAGCCCCATTTCCTTTATCATTTTTGTCTGGGCTGCCACTCCAATCCTGCGGAAATCTTTTCCAGAGTACATCTCCAGAAGCAGTGCCGGTATGAACCCGAATATCCCGCGTTCAAACATCTCCATGAGGATAAACTCCGGAGTATATCCGGTAAATGCCGCGTCCTGAAGGTATACATCAGTGACATCAGAAAGCCCACCAAGGCTGCATTTATGACTTCTTGCAAGAGATGCCAGCATATATCCTTTGGGTTTTCCGACTTCATCGCCACCCTCTGCATCTATTCCCTGCATATATGATTTATTTGCCCTTCTTGAATGGATCTTAGTGGCAACTTTCTTTGTAAACCTCTCTCCAAAGAACTCCTCCACATCTATCGGGTCACTTTCAGTTCCGACAAATGGATCGCCTGCTTCCCTGAATGATAACGAGATTGCCATGATGATCCCAAGCGGAGCTTTTATACTCTCAGGAATCTGTATCTTTACCGAACCTATCCTGGAATACCTCCTGCTCTTATGGGGATTCTTGGGTTTCATCTCCAGGCGGAATTCAAACTCGTCTGTTACCGCCCTCGCCTCTTTATCTGAAAATGTCCCATCGCATATCCTGTTCCTTAAGTCCTCTCCCGCATAGGGAAGTGATGGTATGGGAAGCCTCTTGAAATCACTCTTCCTGACTGCTCCCATAAAATGCATTGCGGTGTAAAGCCACAGATCAGCATATCTCCTTCGCCCACACGCCTTTCTGACAAGATCGTGTTCTTCCCAGAATTCCTGGTCAAACACTGCATAGGCCATTCCGGCATACTCATTAAGCGAATATGCGCTCCTGTCCTGCTTTACAATCTGCCTGGATTCATATCTGTAGCTCCAGTTGCTAAGTTTACTGCCGTTATAGTCAAAGTTCAGGAATCTGCCAAACATGGTCAATACCGTCAGTTCCATTTCCCTGTTTCCTTCTTCTATAAGCGCATCGACCTCATCCTGCGTGTAAAATGCTATTTCCTTTGTTACTGATGCCAGTATGAAATCTGTCATCTTATATGCCGCAGGCTGATTCTTTATGTTCTCATCCATCATGAATGCAGCTATCCTGTCACAGGTATCCGGAAGCTTTTCATGATAAGCCTCAAGCATAAGGTCTATCTTTTCTGCTCCTCTCCTCTTATAAGCCCTGAGCCACAGCTCTAATCTGTCCCTGAAATGATCCACAGAACTCACATATACATCATGGTTTCTGAACTCCGGTGTAAGACCAAACCAGCCGTTCATGTCCATGAGTACCAGGAGGGCATCCCTTCCGGAAAGCGTATCCCTGTAGCGTGAATCGATACTCTGCGCTATTTTCCACACTTCCTGATACAGTGAAACTTCATTACTCATCATCCATCTCACCTCCGATATCAATAAGTGCAGTTATCAGTCTGTCAGCTGTGATCTTAAGTTCACGTACAAGGTCTCCCTTGTTCTGGAGATAATGAAAAGCACTGTCAGGACTCTTATCACCTCTCCAGAACTGGATATTTGCTATATCCTCACCACGAAGTACCAACTGCACCGTGAACCAATGCCTCATTGCATGAGTCCCCAGGTTATTCTCATAAAGCATCTGGCCATAAAGCCTGAACTCAGGATCTGTACTGTTTATGAGCCATGGCCTCAGATGGTCATTTATAAGTGCTTTAAACTTCCTTCTGTACGTCTCATAAGACATGGCCAGCCCATTTGCATTAACAAACATCGGAGCATACTCATCCTCAAAATCGACACTCTTAAGATACTTCTTGTGGAACTCATACATTTCCATAAACACATTTATGAAATCGGGATATACCCCCTGCTTCCTGTGCTTCTTGATGTTTCCGGTATCTTTTGTATCGCTTCTGAGCTTGTATTCCCTTGTGAGATCAATCTCTATCCTTCTTACCTGTCCTCCGATCTCAACAAACCTGAGTCCTGGTCCGTACTGACTGCATTCCTGTCTTACGTTACATACCTCTCCGGCTCTCATTCCTGCAAAAGCCTGAAGAGCTATTCCAAACGCAATGTCAGGAGCATACTTTTTTGCCATCGGAATCAGTATCTCCATAACCCTTGATGGCATATCCCTGAAAGGTCCATCACTCTCCTCAAATATGCCCGTCGCCTGAAAGTCCGGTATATGCCTTACTTCAAGCTTCCCCGTATGAAGCCTTATTGTTTTCTCAACATAAAGCTCCTCACGTTTCACTTTCATGAAGCCGCCAAACTTTCTCGACAGATTTGCCATAAAGGCTGTAACAACTGCTATGCATGTTTCAACAGTGCTCTCCTTGTGATACCCGCCATCCGGTTTCTCTGTCATGGCATAGCTGTTAAAGTACTCCTCCAACATGGGCTTGGTAATGTCAAAAACATGCTTTACCCCCAGTCTCCTTCCATGCTCAACTATCACATAGTTCAGCATTCCGCATATAAAGTGGAGCTTGGGTTCAGGGTCTGCCTGCAGGGGCTTATACGTCCTCCCCGAGTAGATCCCGGCATAATCCTCAAGCCTTGTAAACCTGACGATCATCCCATAGCCATTCTTCAGCACTATGAACGACCGCCTGTAGCTGATACCATTCTCCAGGCTGTTCCTGATGCTGAACACCGCATACCTCATTGTCCTTTCCGGATTCAGATGATTCTGTTCCTTATCCATATATTTTTTCTCCTTTCCGGCCATAGTCTTTTATGACCCAAGGGAGTATTATATGGTAAGGTGGCAACAAAAAAGACAAAACCTTTTCGTCTTTTTCTTACTCAGACCAGTTTTGTCTCTTCATAGTTTTGTCGCATTTTTATATACTGCAACAAAACTCATCTATTCCAGTGTTTATGCAGTTTTAAAGCTTGTTTGGGATTTTGTCTCTCGGAAGTTTGTTTTCGTTTTTTGTTTTCGCCCAAAAATCCTGCTTCATACCACATCCTTCATATCTGCTCTACTTCAATAAACATTCTTCATCCGAATCCTTAGAATCTTCGGACTACTCTCCTTTCTTTGATTGAAAATAGTTAGTAGTTTCTTCATGCCCAATGGACCTAGGGGACGGGGTTTGCGGTTCATTTCCCCCATCCTGCGCACCTGATTTTGGGCATAATAATAGACCAATACTTTCAGTCTGGGCGTCCCCAGTGGTATTGGTCTATGTAAAAAACTTTTATGTCTAATAATCAGGGTATTACTATAAGTACCATGTTATTCCGTACGATTATAAACTAATCAAATATTCGCCATTTTTCTATCAAATGTATTGGCTTCTTAAATAAGTAAATAATACATCTTATTGCTAAAAAGCATAATACAAAAGCAACAGCCATCTGTATCACAGGCCATACGCTAAATAATTCTGCAACTTTTACTTTAGCACTATCATTCAGCATTATAGATACAACAATAGCAATAAATGCAAATATAGCGGAAACAAAATTAGTTGTATATGTTAAATGTTGTATTTTATATGAATCTCTTAATTCTTCTGCGTTTATCCGCCTTTCAATTATTTCTTTTATTGCCATTATATCTTCATTCATAATTTGCGTCTCACCATTAGTTCTATCACAAAACTCCTTTGAAAACAGCTGATTGCCTTTTTGAGTCTTAAAATCCCAGGAGAACATATTATTCATATTATATTCCCCCAAAAACCTTTGAATATAGCTATTCTCAGTACTTATTTTTTGAAAAAGATGAAGCCATAATTCTATTCCTTTTCCTTCACAATCATGCATCCACTTATTAATATGAGATATTTGTTCATTACATGCATGTTTTATGTTAGTAAACGCTATTATATGATTATACTGATTGGCAATCTGGTGATGAAAAAAGCCTCCAAAATCTTGACATTTATGATTGCTTCTATTGATGCACGAAATATTGTTATTAATATACGTTATACACGCATCATATTCATCTGACAGGAAGCAAATATCAGGAAATACACCTATGCTTAGCCAAAATCTTTTACTACTATTAGCGTCTATATTGGTCTCAAAGAACATAAAAACTTCACCAGATGTTCTCATTGTATTTGTCACGAATTCAAAATGCCGTTTCAGAATAGTTCTTGCTCTAAACTTCATTTCTTCCAATATACATGCCAAAGCATATTCTTTATATATATCTGCGCCTATACATCCCTCTTGCACAACTCTAATGTCTCTAAGCTTTATTCTTTCTAAGTAAAAAAATCTTTTATAGTCATTAGTATTACTAACTGCAAAATCACTTATTTTATTTTTCCACTTATCGTTTACATAGAATCTAATACTAATCAAAACAAATGAAAGCGATGCAGATTCCATTTGTATTTCACAAGCAGAAAAAAATTTTCCTAAGTCAGACTCTTGATTGATTGAAAAATGTGTAATACGAGTTTCAAAAAAATTTCTATTTGCTCTAGCATAATCTTCGTATGCCAATTCTGCATCTGGCATACAAATATTTCCTGAACTCACATAACTATCTTTAAACCTTCGAATTTGTTTTTTTAAATCATACAATGATTCTTTAGGTAAAAATTCAGCAAATTGAATATAGTCCAACCTGAAAAATGGAGCTTCTTCATTTCCATCATTTATACCAATTTGCTTATCTGCTGAATTCTCATATCTTTTCCTAAAATTTAAAGGAGTATCTACACTATCTAATATAGTCTTTGTAAAATCATCTTCTTTCCAAATTAGCTTTATAAATGAACGATGTGAACGATACAATTTATTTAATCCGATAATTACCCTGTCATAAACAGTGTTATTGATTTTCACATTGTATTCAGGATTTGAAATCTTTATTCCCCATATTTTTTGTAGATCTCTGACATCAACCTTATTTTCGTCGCTATACATGTATTTCCGCCCTCGAAACTAGTTATTAGCGTTCTTTTGCGCCTTTCGTATATTATACACGAACAAAGTATAATAGAGGTGCCCAAATTATATATCCTAGAACAAAAAGCACCTCTTCATACTCTTTTCTATAGTTTCTTACGCTTCTACTACATCATAAAGATCCTCGTCCTTAAGCGACATACGCGGGTTAAGGTTCTTGGCTATGTCATAGTTATTCTTCTTGTCATACTCACCGGTCTCTTTGTAATGAGGATGCTGAGTAACATCGTACTTATCGGAAAGAAACGGTCTCACACCACGAAGCTGCAGGATGCATTTACCACCATCCATGACAGCAAGTTCATCCATAGTCATAAGCTCTTTTCCTGTCTTCTGGTAGTTCATGGAATAGGATGGATTATTGCCGCGGCTCTCACCGGTGTTGTACATGTCGATGGTCTCTTTTCCAAGCATCTGGCTCAGGTCCTTAAGAGTTGTCTGCTCTGTGCCTCCAAGAAAAAGCTGTGAATCCATGTTACCTATAATGGTATCGCAGTTGTCCTTGTATAGAGCCTTTAGCTGCGACTTTGCCTGAAGAAACAGACAGGCACTTATCTCTCGGCTTCGGATTGTGGCTACGAGCTTTTCCAGATTGGGTATCTGACCTACGTTGGCTGTCTCATCAATAAGGCAGCGCACATGAATCGGAAGCTTTCCTCCATAGACATCATCTGCCTTTTCACACAGAAGGTTGAACATCTGCGTATAGATCAAGGCGATAAGAAAATTGAAGGTCGGGTCCGTATCACTCATGATCAGGAAAAGAGCTGTTTTTCTGTCACCAAGCATATCCAGATCAAGCTCATCATACATTGTTATGTCTCTGAGTTCCTGGATATCAAATGGAGTAAGTCTAGCTGCGCAGCTGATAAGAACAGACTTCATTGTCTTTCCGGCTGCAACTTTGAACTTCTTATACTGCCTAACAGCGAAATGATTAGGACTTTCTTTTTCCAGATCTCTGAACATCATATCTACAGGGCTCATGTAATCTTCATCATCCTCTCTGACTTCCGAAGCATTGATGAACTCCAAGAGTGTATTGAAGTTCTGTTCCTCGTAGGGTGCAACATAGTAGATGTAGCCTATAAGCGCCGTATAAAGCAGAGTCTCAGCTTTAGTCCAGAACTCATCTCCAGCTTTGCCTTCACCCTTGGTATTGGCAATCAGCGCATTCACCAACTTCAGGATATCTTTTTCCGAATGGATATAGCTGAATGGGTTGTAATGAGCACTCTTATTGAAATTGATGGTGTTAAATACTTTGATGTCATAGCCATGGTTTTTAAGGCATTTGCCTGTTTTGACGACCACATCGCCCTTAGGATCTGTGACTACATAGGAACTATGCATCTGCAAGATGTTTGGTATCAGAAAGAATCTTGTTTTACCTGAACCAGAACCACCGATAACAAGGACGTTCTTGTTTCTGGCGTACTTTGGAATCTTTGGCCTGCTGTTCATGGTGAGGCGCTCAGTCTGAGTGAGTATTACATTATTCTCAAACTTGGAATCCACAAATGGTTCAATGTCCTGAGGCTTGCCCCATCTGGCCGTCCCATACTCAGCGCCATGCCTGTACTTCTTGGCGTTCTTTCCCTTAAGATAAACCGCAAGTTTCAGAAGTCCTCCAATGGATGCCCCAACTGCGATATCAAGCGGATGAAAGCTTGGCATTGGATTGGACAACGCCACAGGAAGGACATCAATGAAATGATCTATCTTTTCCGATACATTTGCTCCTGTTGCAATTCTCCAGGCTTCTCCGAAATTTGTAGCAAAAAGTCCCGCCATGGCATAAGGAATATTCAGGATGATAATACGCTTCTGTTTCTTGTTCATCGCACCATCTCCTTTACTCTTTCTTTGACCTTTGTAACCTGCTCCTTGGCTACTTCCTTGTAATGATCAAGTTGTTTCACCACGCTTGGACGTTCTTTCTTAAAGGCTTTTGCCTTCTCGAATTCATCCATAACAGATTCCAGAGCATCAAGGTCTTTTGCCTTGAAAAAGACAGTGTACTTGGGCGGATCAGCAAGTTTATCCTTGGTTATGGCAAAGTCAACGCCATATCTTTTGGCTATTCTTTCAAACTGCTTAATTCCTTCATCGCCCACAAGCATGCTGGTGGCTCCCTGATCCTGGCTAAGGAGCTGCTTAACTGTCTGCTTGCCCCTGTACCTCTTAGGTCCCGCCACCTGCTTATGCTTCTTGTGGTTAATATATGCCCTGACGGCACTCATGATAAGCCTCCATGAGAGCTTACCGGTAGTTACCGCCAGGTTTATGGTTTTCTGCTCAACTACCTCCTGCATAAAAAATCACCCCCTCGATTATTGCTAAAAAAATTGTTAACTCCATTGTTTTTATCGCCAAAACATGCTAATATACTTGTACAAAGTAGTGCATGACACTACTGGGCTGGTCGTAAGACCCGGGTCCAACGATACGGTGTGGGTGTCCCACACCATTTTTTTTGCCATGGAGATTGTATGAAAGAAATTAGTGTTTTCATTGATGAGTCAGGGGACTTCGGAAAGTTTAATAAAAAATCACCATTCTATATAGTTACTATGGTGTTCCATGATCAGGCATCTGATATTACCTCCTGCTTAGATTCACTTGAACATGAATTATCATATCTTGGCTATCCTCACCACTGTTTACATGCAGGTCCGATCATCAGGATGGAATATGAATTCAAAGAAGAGGACATAGTTGTCAGACGAAAACTCCTCATGAAGCTTATGGGATTCATCCGAAAGGTTAAAATCAAGCATAAGTCTTTCTACATAGATAGACGTCACACTGAAGATATTACAGATGCAACCATGCAGCTTTCAAAGCAGATTGGAACATGGATAAAGAATAACTATGAATTCCTGCTCCCCTATGACACAGTAAAAATCTACTATGATAATGGGCAAGTTGAACTGTCGCGAATCTTAGGTTCCGTGCTTAATGTTCTTCTTCCATCAGTTGAAACCAAGAAAGTTATCCCATCTGACTATCGCCTGTTTCAGGTAGCGGATTTTATCTGTACAATGAAGCTGACAGAGTTAAAAATATATGAACACAACATGTCCAAGCAGGAGCTTCGATTCTTTGGTGGTGAAGATGGTGCTTGGAAGAATTATATTAAAGATCTAAAGAAATATGAGCTTGAATGAAACGAGAGCATTGCATAAATTCTGCAATGCTCTTTGTCATTATAAAAATCGCATTCATAAACTCATATCTCTATCACGTTTCTTCTGCCACTGCTCCAGTAACTTGATGATTGTATCCTCCATCTGCTTCGGCGTATAAGACTTAGGAAAGTATTTCTTGATTGTGTCATGTTTCAAAGTCACACGATCTACATCTTCTTTCTTTTCCTCAGACATGATCACATTCATGGCTTCCTGAGTTATTCCTTCCTCCTGGAACAGCTTCTTGATACGCTGTGCCTGTGCTAAAGAAGGTGCTGACTGAGAATAATCCATAGCTTCAAGGAGCATCTTCTGTTCATGGTCATAGAGATATGAGATTTCAACTGCGGTGTTTAGACCGATTTGCTTGTTATCTACCATTTCAAGGAACTCTGGGAGAAGGTAAGTCAGGCGTATATAGCGCTGGATGTTTCTAGCACTTTCACCGGTATTTTCAGCAACAAGATTATCTGACCTGAACTTCGTGCCAACTTGGCACGAAGTTAAATCTCCCCTCGCCCCCTGATGCTTAATCGCCTCTAACTTCATTCTGAGTGCAAAGGCTCTCTCACTTGGCAGTAACGTTTCCCTCTGTAGGTTCGCATCCACCATGAGTATCGTTGCAGCATCATCATCCAGATTTCTCACGATACATGGAAGTGTCTCTTTTCCAGCAATCTCCGAAGCATGACATCTTCTGTGGCCCGACACAATCTCATACCCACCTTCATCTCTTGGGCGTACAATTGCTGGAGTGAGTACCCCGAACTCCCTGATGCTCTGTACAGTCTTATCCATCTCCTCATCATCCAGCACCTTAAAGGGATGGTTCTTAAATGGATGAAGCTCCGATAAAGCAATATCTGTAACCTGCTCTTTTCCCGGTTCATTCGTAACCTCTTTTGAACTATCAGGAGCACTGCCAAAAATGTCATCATAACTCGAAAGCTGAATGTTTCCGCGCGATTTCTGCATTCTTTAGTACCTCCTTTGTGAGATTTCTGTATGCTTCTGCCACCTTTCCCTTGGGATCATGCTTGTAAATACTCTCTCCAGCAGCGCTTATCTCAGCAGCCCTTACAGAGTGAGGAATCTCTGTGTCATAGACCTTGATCTTGCCTCCATACACGTTCCTTACAAGCTCAGATATCTCTTTTCCGTAGTTGGTCCTTCCGTCCACCATGGTAAGCAGGATTCCATCAATCTTAAGACCTGGATTCATCTGCCTTTTCACCTTGCTGACAGTCTGAAGAAGTGCTTCAAGACCCTTTGCTGATAAATACTGTGCCTGCATTGGGATTATGAGCTTATCTGCTGCAGTCATAGCATTGATGGTAAGCATTCCAAGTGAAGGATTGCAGTCGATAAGGATCACATCATAGTCGCTCTTTACGCTATCCAGATATTCCTTGAGAATTCTTTCCCTTGCCATGACATTTACAAGAGATACCTCCATGCCAGCTAAAGAAATATTGGCAGGTAAAAGATCCACACCTTCCTTGTGATGAATTATACCCTCGCCCTTTTCAAGCGGCTCTTCCTTCAGGACCTTGCTCATGATGTCAGTTACCGTAACAGGAATGTCATCAGTCTTTGGATATCCAAGGCTTATAGTAAGAGAGCCCTGTGGGTCAAGATCAACCAACAGGACTCGTTTGCCTTCATTTGCAAGGCCAATGCCTATATTCTCTGTACTCTGTGTTTTCCCTGTGCCACCTTTCTGGTTGACCAGGGCGTATACTGTTCCTCTACTCATCTTCATCATCTCCTATGTTTTTATATCTGTCCCATTGCCATGTCATGATTAACCTGAGTCTCGTAATGGGTTTCAATCGTTAACGGCGCGTTATACAGTGCCGCAATAAGATACTGCCTTGTGTTTCGTACTTCTGTGGTGTTTCTGCTAAGAGCATCAAGCACGTAGACGATATGCTCATATTCAAGCTTTTCAAACTGTCTTTTGACCAGCCCTGCCGGCTTTCTGACTCCTCCAATGACGTAGTAGTCTGTTTTTCCTGCAAGGACATCAACCATAAGGTCAGCTATCTCATTGATCAGCTTGGAATCCTGTGGATATCGTTCATCAAGGACACAAATATCTATATTGTCATGGACAGTCCTGATAATCTCATCCAATTCACTTTCATCATCTCTTCGCTTCTCTTCGTTTCGAGATGTCTTTTCCCCTGGGGGATATATCTTTATCTGATTAGAAGAGAAAAGAATAGATTCAGTATTATTAGAATCAGTATTATTATTCTCAGTATTAATAGATTCCGGTTTTGAGAATTCTAGAGTTCTGCTTTCCGGAATTCCAGAGTTATCATTTTGAGAATTCTGCTTTTCAGAATTCTGATTTCCAGAATTCTTATTTTGAATACTCCTTTCCTTCGGTCCGGACTGATTTGAAAGAATCTTCTTAACATAAATAAGCTGCGCTTTTCCCTGGCCTTTATTGTCTTTTTCAATAAGACCGACATCCATTAGCTGTTGCAATGTGTTGCAGGCTTTTGTGTTGGCACAGCCAAGAGTTTTATTTATCTCTGCGATCGTATAAACGATATAGACTCTTCCATGTTTGTCGAACCAGTTATTTTCAACTGAAAGACTCATCCTATCAAGCAGAAGACCGTAAAGTATCTTGGCATCACTTGTAAGATCTTTGAACCTGCCGTCGGTAAACAGCAGCTTCGGTACCCTTATAAAACTGAACAGATCAGCTTCCTGACCGTAAAAGTATTCAAACTCGCACATTCTCATCATTCCTCTTTTTCTCAAGAATCTTACGGGTGCACCAGCCAATGCATGGCCAGTGCGCTCCGTAAGGACAGTCCTTTGCACATGGTTTACGCGTCTGGTTGTTTCTCTTAATGACGTAGTAGCACTCAGAATGCCTGGTGCATTCGCCCTTTCTTGTCCCGAAGTAGCAATACCTGCAGTCTTCAGGCTTGTCAGCCGCGTAATATTCCATTAGATTGCTTCGCCTCCTCTGTCTCTGTGAGGCTTTGTTACTTCCTTAGCTTTGTCTGCCTTTGAGATATCGACATCCTTTGTAGCAGCTCTCTCATCGAACTTTTCTGCCAGCTCGAAGACCTTTGTGTCAGCATCGTAGTGATAAACGCTGTCAGTGAGCTGATCTGAAAGCTCTACCGTTGTTGCGTTCACTTCTCTGACCATCTGCTCAAGACTGGCTGTATCGAACTTCCCGTTGTCGGGAATGATGAGAACTTCATGAATGCTGCTGGGTAAAATGAAAAAGCTGCCTCCAGCTCTCTCCGCAGCCTCATCCATGAAGTTCTGGTAAGCGATTACTCCTGCTCCATGGACATTTCCTTCCACGGAAGCAACAAACATCTGCTCCTGTTCTGGTGGAATGTTAAAGCCCAGCATCTCAAGGTCTTCAACTCCCATCTGCTTGGCAAGTACCTCTGCCATACCCTCGATGACCAGAGGTCTGATCTCAGGAGCATTCTTAAGGGCATCCTCATGAAGCTGTTCAGCTGTGATGCCATAGTTATCAAGCATCTGGTTTGTGACAAGTATCGAACCGGTTCCTGAAAGAGGACCTTCCGAGATAATGAACCTGTAGACCACTGCCATGTCCTCAATCTCCTTATGAGGAACTGTCTCAAGAGTGCTTCTGTTTCTTTCTGCAGAAACGATCTCGATTGCCAGTGTGGACTTCATCTTGTCGTAGTCCTTGAAGGACTCGATATCAAAGTCCGGTCTGTTCTCCAGCGCCTCAGTCGCAATTGCCGCAGCCTTTGTCACGATTGAATCGTAGGAAGTGCCGCTGTTGTACTCCTGATAGAGGCTGTCCAAGTTGAGGTTGACTCCGATCTCACCTTCATCAGGCTTAACCGTGAGGCCTTCATAGGTCTCATTCATCTTTTCCACTGTTCGTGGCTCGACAGTCACTGTCTGGCCGCCCGTTTCTTCCATAGCTTCCTTCACATCACCCGCAAGTTTTTCCTTGAACTCTTCGAAATTCATCATTCTTTTCCCTCCTGTAAATGAATTTGCCCAGCCCGTTTTTGGGCATGAGAAAAGAGCAGTCATTCTGTTAAGAACAACTGCCCTTTTATGTAAATCGTGATGAAATTAGGAAGCCCTAGGCCTCCCCACGTGATGATGCCGAATTGATAGTTTCTACACCAGAAATACGCCAGCTCTACACCAATTGGCTTAAAAATATGTAATAATATGTAATGAAATGTAAAATTGGGAAAAGCTGAAATGCGCGATATGACTGGATATGTAACGAAATGTAACTAAACGTAAAAACCACCGGTTCTTACGATTCCTAGTTTCATAATATGTTAATCTCCTTCATTTTTCCTTTATTTTACGGGCTTTCCGCGATTCATGGTTTTGACCGAGTACCACGTCGAGTACCACGGAGATGAATTTCGCATCAAGTTTTATACCACTTTTAAAGCGTCAGCCACTAAGTCAATTTCTCTATGTTTTTCATCCTCTGTAATATGAACATACAGATTCATGGTAATACCGATGTTGGAATGACCTAAAATCTTCTGCAGGGTCTTGGGCTTCATTCCACCCTCAATGCATCTGGTAGCAAAAGTGTGTCTAAGAACATGCATTGAAAATCTCGGAATGCCTACACGGTCACAATACTTGAACAAGCCCGTATCATAGGTGCTGTTCTTGACCGGTGTTCCCTTTCTGCAAAGAAAGACGATATCTTTCCACTCCATCGGAACGAGCTTTAAGCTCTTATTCTTTGATCTCTGATTTTCAAGAATACGAATCGCTTCGTCTGTAAGAGGAATTGTACGGTAGCCGGATTTGCTCTTAGGTGGACCAACTCTCCACTCACCTACCTTATAGCGATATTCCATCGTCCTTTCGATCTTCATAGTACGATTTTCGAAGTCGATGTCGCTCCACTTAAGTCCTATAAGCTCACCTGTACGAAGTCCGGTCTGTAATACGAAGCGGTACTGATTCTCATAGCTGTAACCCACCACAGCATCTAAGAACTTCTTCTGAACGTCAATCGTAAGGGCTTCTTTCTTATCTGAAGGTTTTCCCATATCGCTCTTTAATGACTTCTTGCAAGGATTCGTGATAAGCACATCATTCTCCCTGGCAAACTCAAACATATTATAAAGAGCAATCCGCGTCTGGTATATGGTAGTCGTCTTATAGCCCTCATCAGCCATATCTGAAAAAATCTTCTGGCAGTGAATGGGCTTCACATCAGTTAAGAGTTTATTGCCTATAACACTCTTGATATTACGCTCATACCGTTCCGAATAGTTTCTGACCGTATTTGGTCTCACTGTCTGCTTTTTTATCCCTATCCAATAATCGAACCAGGCATCAACGAGCATATCCGTTGCCTGGTCGAGGTCACTGTGTTGGTCTATATATGTAGCATCAGCAAGCCACTGTTTTACCTCTTGAAGTTTCTTGGATCTTTTCGTTCTGCGTTTCCCAAACTTATCAACAAATCTGGCGAAGTAAGTTCCGTTAGGTTGCTGAACGATTCCTGCTCCAATCTCCTTTCCTTTGAGATCTTTTCCCATTTAAGGCTCCTTTCTAAGCTATAAGAGCCCCAAATTAGCACGCTATATTATACACCAACCGGGGCTCAATTGCAATGTTATTTCATTTTTTTGATAGCCGACAAACCGCG